>Ga0210057_1000418_pt1 | contig 70487 bp, 75 predicted proteins | sample CryGeyCG2114_010_2_FD_183968 | JGI IMG/M metagenome (GOLD analysis project Ga0210057, IMG submission 183968) | Groundwater microbial communities from aquifer - Crystal Geyser CG10_big_fil_rev_8/21/14_0.10 (SPAdes) (version 2) | ecosystem: Environmental > Aquatic > Deep subsurface > Groundwater ...
ACCCACCTTGGAATTTTATATGGGGAAAAATACTCCAAAGAGAAGAGCTTTTATTATGCAAAATTTGGAGAAGCTAGATGGATGATCTAAAGTCTCAGATGAAAGATCATTTCATCAAGTACGCCTCCTATGTGATTTTGGACCGTGCGATTCCAGATGTGGTGGATGGTTTAAAGCCTGTTCAAAGACGTATTTTGGAGATTTTATGGAGGCAAAACGACGATAAGCTCCATAAAGTGGCCAATATCGTAGGGCAAACCATGCAGCTTCACCCACATGGTGACGCGCCTATTTACGAGGCACTTATCAACTTGGCCAATAAGGGCTTTGCCTTAGATAGACAAGGGAACTTTGGGAATCTGTTAACGGGCGATCCCGCGGCGGCAGCTCGCTATATTGAAACAAGGCTTTCCCCGCTGGCTCGAGAAACCCTTTTCAACCCTGATATTACTGAGAAAGTCCCCTCCTACGATGGGAGAAATGATGAACCGGTTACATTGCCTGCAAAAATTCCTCTGCTTCTCATGCAAGGGGTCGATGGGATTGCAGTGGGGATGGCAACACATATTCTTCCTCATAATTTTAAAGAGCTCCTCGAGGCAGAAATTGCATTTTTAGAGGGGAAAAATTTCAAAATCTACCCCGATTTTCTCACTGGCGGCATTATGGATAAAAGCCAGTATGATAAGGGGCGGGGCAAAATCAAAGTCCGGGCGAAAATTGAGATCAAAGATCCGAAAACGCTTGTGATTCGGGAGATTTGTTACGGGACAACTGCGGAGAGTCTGATCCGATCGATCGATGAGGCGGCAAAAAAAGGGAAAATCAAAATTGAGGAGATCAACGACTACACATCGAGAAATGTGGAAATCGAGATCAAGTTGCCGCGCGGACAGTATGCAGAAGAGCTTGTAGAGGCCCTTTACGCCTTTACTGACTGCGAGGTGTCTCTTAACTCTCAAGTGATCGTGATTAAAGAGGGGATGCCTTGGGAAACAGATATCCATGAGGTGCTGGCCTACAATGCGACAAAACTTGTTGAATTTCTTAAGCTAGAGCTTGAGATTGACCGAGATCGTCTCTTGGAAAAAATCTTTTATAAAACCTTAGAGCGCATTTTTATTGAAAACAGGTTGTATAAGAAAATTGAGACGGTAAAAACGCTTGAAGGGATCCATGATACGTTGACAAACTCTTTTAAACCCTATCGGAAAAAGCTCCAACGCGAACCAACACAAGAAGATCGGGAAAAACTTCTCCAAATCCCGATTCGACGTATCTCCCAGTTTGATATCGATAAGAATAAAGAAGAGATTGCGATCTTCCAAGAAAACCTTGCTGATGTGGAAAAACACCTTAAAAATGTGAAGAAATTTACGATTCAGTATCTTAAGAATCTGATAGAGAAATACGGCAAGGATTTCCCTCGCAAGACAAAGATTAAAGCGCTTGAAGAGGTGGATATTAAGGCGATTTCCACAAAAGAGATCAAAGTGGGATTCGATCCACAAACTTGTTTTGTCGGGACGAAAGTTTCTGGGCCTAACCAGTTTGAGTGCACGAACTTTGATAAGCTCCTCGTCTTTTCTAAAGATGGAACCTACAGGGTGATGAATATTCCTGAAAAGCAGTACTACGAAAAGGCTTGTTGGGCGGGTGTTGCCGATAAAAAAACGGTGATGAGCGTAGTTTATAAGAATAAAGAGACCGGGCTTGTCTGGGCAAAACGGTTTATAGTTGAAAAGTTCATTCTCGAAAAGTCATATCGCTATTTGGATGAGAACGCAGAATTGTTGCAGATTACAGAAAGCGCAGATACAACAGTTGAGCTAAACTTTGCACCTCAAGGGGGCAAAAAGACTAGAAAAATGAACTTTGCGCTTGAAGATGTGCCCATTAAAGGTGCACAAACTCGAGGAGTGCGCTTAGCGAATCGCAAAGTGAAAAAAGTAGTTCTTAAATAGAAATGAATTGAGGATTTTATGAGTGATTTTTTGCCTAAGTCTTTTTGGGATTTTTCATCTGTTTTAAGAGATGGGAGTGAGTTTTTTGACCGCTCACTGTCGGCCGTAACTGTTTCTGAAGATGATCAACACATTTACGTAGAGGCCCAAGTTCCGGGAGTCCCTTTTAAGGATATCCATGTTGAATTTGAAGATGGATTTTTAACGATTCATGCAGAAATGAAAGAGGAAGAAAAGAAGAAAAAATACTATAGAAAAGCGCAAAATGTTTTTTCTTATGGAATACGTGTTCCAGGAAAGGTTGATCCCAAACAAGATGTTGAGGCTTATTGCAAAGATGGGGTGTTGAAGGTCACTTTCAAAAAGATCGAAGGGAAGCCATCAGGAAAGAAAATCCCAGTAAAGGGACCGTAAGGTGCTACTCAACTCTCTTAAAGATCGAATAGCCGTTGCGCAAGTCTGGATCTTCTTGGATGAGTGTGTAATTTGGATCGCTCAGTAGCCTTTGTCTGCTGAAAAAATTCTTAAAGGTTCTGGTGTCGTCGAGGAGAATAAAGCGGGCTCCATAGACCTGATCTAGCTCTCTAAATCCGGTAAATTCTGAGCCATCGATGAAGACTACATCAAAGTGCTTAACTCCATTTTCTTTGCGAATCAGTTCAATCCCATTTTGAGCAACGTTTTCTCTTTTGAGATAGTCGATGTCTTGCTTCAGCCATTGAAGGACCATTTCAAGTGGTGTTTCTCTAAGTTTTGAGGGGACCGTGTTGTAGAATTGGGTCACCTCGGCGTCATTGGGAAAAAGCTCCATCGGAATGGAGGAGACATTATAGCATTTGACTAGGGGATTTTGCTGATAATGTTTTTGCAGTCGAGCAAACCGCTTTCTAGATACTTCAACGCAAAACAGCTTTGGTTTTGAAGGATTTTCCTGAATGCCTAACACAAAAGCTTCTGTGCTCCCTTCTCCACTAGAAGAGCCAATTTCAAGAATCGTTGAGATAGGCTCAGATTTTGCCAGTTCATAAATGGCCGAATAGAGCGAATCATTTTTGACTTCAGGTGCAATGTGGCGATCCAGCTGCGATTTCGTCTTATGCTTCGCGCAGCTTGCTGACAACAAGAGAACAAAAATAAGTAAAGCTTTCATATGTTTGAACAGAATGCATGAGTCTTAAATAATTCTTCAATGTTTTTCAGCAGCAGCAAGTTTTATTCCCTTTCGCCTACCAGATGCGCGCAAATGAGGTCGATGTGAATCAAGCCTTAGGCAGAGTCAAACAATTGCTACAAGAGGCAAGTATAGTGAATTTTAATGTGCCCGAAGCGAAAAAAATGTAATCGAGCACTTGAAAAATAGGTCAATGGATCTTTCCGACATCAAAAGTATTAAATTTGTGCCGGAAAGTAAGTTTGTTAAACGACTCCTAACAACCACAAGATTAAAATGATAATCAAGATAGTTGTTAATATTCCAAATGGAGCGTATCCCCATTGGCGGCTATAATTCCAGCGCGGTAACGCACCAATTAACAATAGTACTAAAATAACGATCAAAATTGTGCTTATCATCTTTTTGCCCCTTTGTGAGTTGATTTATTGTTATTTTTTATATTGTCTTAGCTAGCATTTTTTGCAACAAATTGATTTTTCCCTAAAAGTTCGATGGACAATTTGTTTGGCCTGGGGGTGTTTTAGACCTTGAGTTTTGGTGTTTGTATGTTGGAACTTGGGTTTTCTAGAGTGATTAAGTCTTGTGCCCTAGAAGAAAAAGATACCCCTGATAAAACAGGGGCACATCATTGCTTTCCTAGTTTATACAGATAGGAGAAGCTTTTTATTCTTGATCGTCTTTGTAGGGGGCGAGATTGGTTTCTAAGACAAAACCAGAATTATTTACACTTTGTTTGAGCTGCAATGTGGGTAATCCGCCTGTGAATCTCCCCGGTTTTTCCCAACGGATGAGGTCATCACTCATATAACATTTCTTATTCACAATGCGTAGATAGCAAGTCTTTTCCGCTTTGAATACTAAGTTAGGATTGAGTGCGGCTGAAAAAACTTGGTGTTTGAGTAAAAATTGAAGAGGAATAACAGTCCCTTCTCTGAGCTCTAGCGTGACATCGGAGCTTTTTGATTGGATCGCTTCTTGAATTTGCTCAAAAGAGATCTCATCTAATGAGACGATTCTCGGTGTGTCGTTGAAGAATTTGGTCTTTGCAAAGCCTGTTGTTGCAAGCATGGTGCAAGCGATGAGAAATAAGGACTTTTTCATAAGGTACTCCAATTGGATGTTGAGGGGAAGAGCATCCAAAAGTTTCCCTTTTAAATCAAACTGATTTTGAACCCCTATCGTTGCATTGGTCTTTAGAACTTTTGTTTGGAAAGTTTTTTTATTCGATCTAAGAAAATGTGATATTTATCATTTTGACCTTCTTTTTCTGACCAGCTTTTCACTTGTTTAAGGTCGATTTTATTTGAAATTTCTTGATAAATATGAATTGCTTGTTCAAGTCCTTGCAAATCATTCCAGTGGTAATAACTCGCAAGTCTATCTTTAACGCTGTCTGTTGGTGTTAACATTTTAATCGTGCCTAATGAAGTTTTACGGTACTCATAGGTTTTTATAGGTTCGTTTCCTATGGCTACAGGAGGGGCAACAAATTCAATGTAATATTGACAGTTTTTATGTTGGAAATACCTGCCGGTTTTTGTGAAATCCAGCTCTTAAGAACCTATCTCAATAAAAAGTTTCAAATCGATTTTTCGGTTCTTTTGACCTACTTTCGACTTCATTCTTGGGAGCAATATCGACGAGGTATATAGCCTCCCAAGAATGAAGTCGAAAGTAGGTCAAAATAATCCAAAAACTCGACGAAAAATTTTATTGAGATAGGTTCAAGTGCGTTAGCTACCTTTTTTATGTCTTCATAGGTGACATAATCTAAATCATAGGATTGATATCGATTATGCGAATATATTGAGACGCACCCACCCCCAACTAAAATGCTATCAATCCCATGATCTTGTAGTTTTTTTGATATAATAGCAGCCAACTCCTCTATTGTGATTTTTTTGTAGTTCATTTTCCTCATAGCGGTTTCCCCTTTCGTCGGGGTCTTTTGCGAATTTTAGGTTGGTAAAATCGCTCTTTAAATTCCGATGGAAGAAACTCATACGATTTCAATAAAAAAGCTTTTAATTCAGATAAGAAAGGGTATCTAGGGTTGAACTGGTAAATTCTCGTTTTTCCTTCGACAAAACTGACGATAATACCCCCAGCCTCCAATCTATCTAACCCTTTTTGGAAAGGGGTTAACGCCTCATCAAAAGAGCGGCTTAACTGAGAGCCATAGCATCTTTCATTGATCAAAAGAAAAAATAAGATTTTTTCAATGACTTTTGCACCAAATATTGCCTCTAGCATGATTAACCTCCATTATAGGTTATATAACCTATTATATAGGTTGGTCAATTTACTGTCAAGGGGGCACAACCTTTCGCTTATTGAGATCGGTTCATAGGTTTTCAAAACTTTTGTTTGGAAATAAAAAGAAACTGCTCTTAAAATCCTAAGGCTTATTTTAACTGAGTGGATCCACCTTGAAAACGGTGCTTCTTTTTTTCTTAAGTATTGCGCTGCTTGTACATGCTGATAGACCCATCAAAAAAGATGAGATTCTTGAATGCGTTTTTTATCACCTTTCTGAGACGGGGACTTTGAGACAAGATCGGCATGGATTTGTCTATGTAGATGTAAGTGACGAGTATATTTACAAAACGGTGGATTACCTGGAAAGTGAAGGCTTTCATCTACCTCCCTACTTTTGTGGAAGAGATGGTCATGGAGCGCATATTACTGTCATTTCTGCAGAGGAAGCTCGTAGAAAAGGGGTGGTTATTCAAGAAGATGGCCAGCCCATTTTTTTTAAAGTAAAAGACTGTAAAATCATTGCGTCTATGCGCGAGGATGTGGATGCGTTTTGCATCTTGACGATAGAGGCGCCTAACCTAGATGCGATTCGGAAAAAGTATGGTTTGGGCAAGTATCCGTATGAGTATCACATTACAATCGGGTTTAGAACGCGAGGGCTACAAGATGCAGCTTAAGAGCTATTTTTACTTTGCTTGTCTATTTTTTTGTCTTGCTGCTCAGGCGCAACAATGCCTTTCTGGGGATTTTTGCACGGTCCAAGAGTGGGAAGAACACGTTAAGGGCCGTCCAACTTACAAAGATAAAGAAAGCTACCGCATCTATAATGAAAATACAGCGGAGCATGTAAAAGACTTTTACCGTCTGAATCATAAGAATCAGACCCTTGACTTCGTGTTGCAGAAAAAAGGGGAGTATCTTTGCTTAAAGAGGGGAAAGCTTGGAATTTGGCAAGCTTTAGATCTATTTGATCAGATCGTTGATGAAAGTGATCCCGATTTGGGTTTGCCACAAAGATATCACCTATTTCAAACAGCAGAGCGTCTTCGAAAAGACAATCATCCAAGATGGCTTATTTTAACGGGGTTTATCCATGATTTAGGGAAGATTTTAGCCCTTTACGGCGAGCCTCAATGGGCAGTGGTGGGAGATACTTTCCCTGTGGGTTGCGCCTTTTCAAAGAAAATTGTGTTTTCTGAGTATTTTGAAGAAAATCCAGATATGGCCCAGCCCTTGTACCAATCAAAGTATGGAATTTATTCACCTCATTGCGGACTCGACAATGTTCATATGTCTTGGGGCCACGATGAATATCTTTATCACGTTTTAAAAAATGATCTACCTCAAGAGGCCCTTTATATCATTCGCTACCACTCGTTTTATTCAGCCCATCGCGAAGGGGAGTATGAGCACTTGATGAATGAGTATGACTTGCAGATGCTGCCTTACTTACAAACATTTAGTCAGTATGATCTTTACTCTAAGTCAGAAGAAAAACTCGATATACAAGAGCTTCTCCCATTTTATAAAGATCTTATCTTAGAATTTTTGCCGAATGAGCTTTCTTGGTAGGGTTTGATTGGGAATTGTTGTAGACCCCTATAGAATTATCCTTGAGTGATCTGGAGGGCTCCTAATTGTAATAAAACTTTATTCGATTGTAGCGTTCCTTTTGAACAAAACGAGTTCAATAAACAAAAATAAAGGGATAAGCAGATGTTTTTTGCTTAATTCTTCAATCAGAGGCGAACTATCTCCAAAGAAAAAATTTTCTTGTAAGCTCGGGTACCTGATCCTAATTACCAAATAAAACAACCCCATAATAGATCAAATCGGCTTCTTTTAAGCAATTTACCTCATTTTTGCCTAGCGGGTTAGTAATTTATTGGGATAGGTATGGCTCAGGCAGGCACGAATGTTTTATACAACGGTCTCTGTCTATTTATAATTTTACTATTGTTAATTATGATGGTTTTTGTTATAATTTTTCATTAATTGTATTTGATAATGTGGAGTTTAGTAATGATTTCTGTAGATCGTATTTATCATCAGGCAGATTGCTCTATCTGTCTTGCTGAATATGAAAGAGAGAATGGGGGAAATGATTGTGTTCTTTTGAGGTGCGGACATATTTATCATAGAACGTGCTTTGACCGTTGGTATGAGCAACAAAATAACTGTCCTAATTGCAGAAGCGTAGTTCATCTTCCTGTATTATTAAAAGATGCCACTAAAAAGGTTCTGGCGGAAGGGTTAGAAGGTGTAAAACAGGGGCTTAAATGGGTCCGACACGGTGTGGTAGCGAGTCTTGCCTATTTTGTTGGGGCCGCAGTTGCCCATTACCAATTCCCTGCAAACAGGGTGAGTTCAGAAGAGTGGGACGCTTATCGTGAGAGGCATGATTTTGGGGAGCCTATTTACGATCTTAGAGACTGGAGTGGTTATATTAAGCTAGGAGTTCATGCGGCAGTTTTAACAGCGGGTGTAGGAACGTACCACATTCTAAAGGAAGTTAGAAGGCAAAGGAATGCGTACTTACTGGGTGAGGGTGTCTCTTATAGGAACTATGTTCCACCAGAGAACTAGTAGAGAAAATTTTTATTGGAGGGTACCACCTCGAAACTGAAAAGTGGAAAAGGCAGTTTAGAGATAGTCTTTCTCAATAATATTTAGGTGGACTTAGGACCCCGGGCAGGTTTTTTTGCAGGCCATAAGACTTTTCTAGCCCAATAGTTTGGACTCCATCGATCGTCTTTTGTGAGCTTCCCTGATTTGTTCCGGATTCCAGCGCTTCTCGCAAGATAGCTACGCTTTGCCTTTTGATTATAGTTATGTCCGTATCCAATTGCACCAAAGTGAACCAGCTTCACGCGTCTTTCACCGTTGATAGTTCGAGTCGCTAAAACCATCATTTTCTTCCCCTTAGCGGTTGATTTAGTCGGCTTATTCAATGAAAATAGGTGGCCTCGATATAAGTATTTTCCATCAACTCGCTCTAATTTTGATAAGAGAACTCCTTTGTGGCGCATCTTCCCTCTTAAAACATCCTTAAGCCCCCTTATTTCAGACTTGTCAAAAAACAACAACCCTCATTTACCATACTATGATGTGCGTAGTTTTTTAACTTACGTCGGTCATTATTTGATTTATAAATAGGATTAGGTAAATTGACGTGATTTTTTTAGGAGGTTACCACCTCCATTGGGCTTTTTTACATGCAAAAAAGCCCCTGTAATAACCCATCTTTTAACAAACGCTTCTAGGTAAACCTGGGTAGGTTTACCGTCGTCGCGTTTGCTAAAATCTGAATCATTAGGAGGCTTTTTGCTGTATAAAAATTCCCAATGGAGGTGGAGAGATGCGTTCAGAACTTTTCGGTGGGAAACATTTAAAGCTCCTTATATCATTTCATTTGTGTAAAGTCATATTTGGAGATGTAATTTATGTTAGTGATTAACAGAATGAGCCAAAAGTTAACGAATGCAGTCAATTGGGTTTGCGAACACAGAGTGGAGCTTGCGATCAGTGTTGGTTCCGTGGCGATCGTCGCATTGCGTTGTTATATGGAGAAGTTGGCCCTCGATAGAGAAATCCAGTTTCGAGAGAGGTGCTCCGCGGATTCTTTGCCGGTTAGTGAGATAACTACGATCACTGAGACATTCCGGTATTCTGTTTTAAATTGCGGCTCGCGTGTGTTTTACAGGTTTTTTTGATCTCGTGCCCGTCTTAACAAAGGCTGTCGCCTTGCTCCCCACCAAACAAAAAGAGTAGGTATTGACCTAGTCTTTCTGTTTGGTGGGGAGAGCAGCCCTCCTGCTCATCTCCAATGAGGTTTTTTATTGGAGGTTACCACCTCCATTGGGAATTTTTACATGCAAAAAAGCCCCTGTAATAACCCATCTTTTAACAAACGCTTCTAGGTAAACCTGGGTAGGTTTACCGTCGTCGCGTTTGCTAAAATCTGAATCATTACAGGGGCTTTTTGCTGTATAAAAATTCCCAATGGAGGTGGAGAGAATCGAACTCTCGTCCTTAGCAAACTCCACAAAAGTGACTACATGCTTAGTACCTTAATTTAATCTAACCTTGCCGAAAGGTTCGTCGCTTGGGGTTAGATGGATTTTCTCTGCGTCGAACTGCGGCCTAGATCCTCCAAAAGGGCCTGCGTTCCCACCAAGATATATGACGGTAGATATCCATTCCTCTCGGTCTGAAAATGGGCTACCGGGTAACTAAGGCTGTTAAGCCGCAGCTACCGCGCACGCATCGTAAGATTCGTCGTTTATTGTTTTGATCGGATGATTTAAGAGGCCAACCGATCATCCTCTACATGCCACCTATGCTTCATTTCCAAGTCGAAACCTTGACACCCCCGCATCGAAAACGAACTTCCGCTCACGTCCAATGCGGGGACGTAAAGTACATAGTTTTTATACCGCTCGTCATTCAGAAATCGGTTCTAGCTGCGTCAGGCAGCTCCCGAATTTGAACCCCGTCTGCATAGCCAACCTTTTAGGTTGGGCTGTTTCGACGTCGGCTGCGCCTGGTTCAAATGCGGGGCGCTTCCTTGCTACTTCCCAAGTTCTTAATCACTCTCGGTATACCCCTCATTATAACATATTTAGCTATATCTGCGATAGATCCCCCTTTAATTCTTATCCTCAATGCCTTATGATGGGGCTTTTTTTGAGGTGTTATGTTCCAGTTTGAGCAAAATGAAGGGTTCCCAGGACGCGAAGAGCGCGTTTTAAAATTTTGGCAAGAAAAAGACGTATTTCAAAAGTCTGTCGACAATGGAGGGAAGCTCTTTTCCTTCTACGATGGCCCCCCTTTCGCTACCGGTTTGCCCCACTATGGTCACTTGCTCGCTGGAACCATTAAAGACGTAGTCCCCAGATATAAGACCATGAAGGGCTTTTCTGTCCCAAGGCGCTTCGGCTGGGACTGCCACGGTTTACCCATCGAAAACGAGATTGAAAAAGCTAGGGAGCTGTCTGGTGCGGGCGCGATTGAGGCCTTCGGCATCGGCAACTTTAATGAAGAGTGCAGGGCCATTGTTTTAAGATACACCTCAGAGTGGAAAAAGACGGTCGATCGGATGGGAAGATGGGTCGATTTCAACAACACCTATCGGACCATGGACAGGCCTTTCATGGAAAGCGTTTGGTGGGTCTTTAAGCAGCTTTTTGAAAGAGGTCTTGTTTATGAAGGCTTTAAGGTGATGCCTTTTTCTATGAAGCTTGGCACTCCACTTTCTAATTTTGAAGCCAATTTAAACTACCAAGAGGTTGACGATCCCTCTCTTGTTGTCCGTTTTGAGGTGATTGGCGAAAAAGATACCTACTTGTTAGCTTGGACAACGACTCCTTGGACTCTTCCCTCTAATTTGGCTTTGATGGTAGGGCCTGACATCGCATATGTTAAAGTGAAACATCAGGGGAAATTTTATTATTTAGCAAAAAGTAGGCTTGAGGCCAATTTCAAAGAGGACTTTGAGATTGTAGAAAGGCTCAATGGAGTTGATCTCGCTGGCAAAAAATATAAGCCCCTTTTTCCATTTTTTGAAAGTAGAGACGCTTTTCGGGTCATTTTAGAAGAGAGCGTTTCCATCGAAGATGGTACGGGAATTGTCCATAGCGCCCCAGCATTCGGCGAAGTCGACTTTTTTGCGTGTAAAAGAGAGGGGATTGAGCTTGTTTGTCCTGTGGATAACAATGGTCGTTTTACTGAAGAGGTACCTCCTTGGAAAGGGATATTGGTCAAAGATGCGGACAAAGAAATTGCAAAAGAGTTGAAAAAGCAAGGTTTACTCTTTTATCAAGGAACCATTCGGCACAGATATCCATTTTGCTGGAGATCTGATACTCCTCTTATTTACAAAGCGGTCAAGACTTGGTTTGTCGCTGTTGAAAAAATTAAAGGCCATCTTTTACAGGCAAATTCTGAAATCAATTGGATGCCAGGGCATATTAAGGATGGACGCTTCGGCAAGTGGCTCGAAAATGCGAGAGACTGGGCAATTAGCCGCAATCGTTATTGGGGCACTCCAATTCCTCTTTGGAGAAACGATGAGGGCGATTTGGCTGTCATCGGAAGTGTCGAAGAGCTTCAATCTCTCACGGGCAAAAAAATTGAAGATCTTCACCGCCACTTTATCGATGATTTAACATTTGAAAAGGATGGGAAAACGTATCGAAGGATTCCGGAAGTATTTGACTGTTGGTTTGAGTCAGGCTCTATGCCTTATGCTCAAAACCACTATCCTTTTGAAGATAAAAGTAAGTTCGAAGGAAGCTTCCCTGCTGATTTTATCGCGGAAGGGATCGACCAAACGCGCGGATGGTTTTATACGTTGACCGTTTTGTCTGCGGCCCTTTTTAAGAAGCCGGCGTTTAAAAACATCATCGTCAATGGGATCATTTTGGCTGAAGATGGCAATAAGATGTCTAAACGGCTGAAAAACTATCCCGATCCAGATCTTGTGATCTCAAAGTATGGCGCTGATGCTGTGCGCTTATATATGCTCAATAGTCCTGCAGTTAGGGCGGAAGATTTGCGCTTTTCTGAAAAAGGGGTGGAGCATGTATTAAGACAGGTTCTCATTCCGTTTTGGAACTCTTTTGTCTTCTTGTCAACCTATGCAAAAATCTATCATTTCAAACCAACTGGCAAGGTGAAACCATCCGCTTTGATCGATAGATGGATTTTATCGATGACACAAAAGCTTATTTTGGATGTCGAAATGGGGATGGATGCATATGATTTGAACAAAGCTGTTGATCCTTTAGTAGGCTTTGTAGAGCAATTGACAAATTGGTACATCCGTAGATGCCGCAGTAGGTTTTGGGCTGATGAAGATACACAAGACAGAAAAGAAGCGTTTGAAACGCTCTATCAAGTGCTTTTGAATTTGAGCCAAATCGCGGCTCCATTTATCCCATTTTTAAGTGATGCGATCTATCGTGAATTGAAAACAGAAAAAATGGCTGAATCGGTCCATTTATGCAAGTTTCCAGAGTACAATGAAACGTTGCGTGACATAGAGCTTGAAAAGCAAGTTGAGGCGGCTCAAGCAGCGGTTAGTTTAGGCCATAGCTTGCGCAAAGAGTACAAGATGAAGGTGCGTCAGCCTCTTCAAAAAGCCCTTTTGATCACATCAAATGAAGAGCTTCTACACTCACTTGAAAAACAAAAGCAGCTGATTGCCGATGAATTGAATGTCAAAGAAGTTGAACTTCATAGCGACGAGGCGAAATTTGTGCAGTGGATGGCAAAGCCCAACTTCCCCGTTCTTGGGAAGAAAATTGGGAAGTTGATTCCTCAAGCGCAAAAGGTGTTGCAAGGTTTTGATCGCAAACAGATTCAAATTTTGGCGTCCGGTGGCACTGTGAAGGTGGAAATTGGTGGTGAGTTAGTCGAATTGGAATCTAAAGACGTCCAAATCGAGCGCAAAGTGAAAGAGGGCCTCGCTGCTGGAAACGTGGGCGAATTAACCGTTGCTTTAGATACAGAGCTCAACGCCGATCTTTTAGAAGAGGGCCTTGCTCGCGAATTGATCAACAAGATCAATACTATGAGAAGAGAGCAAAATTTCGAAGTGACAGATCGGATTCAAGTTTGCCTACAAACAACCGATCGTGTTCAGGCCTGCTTTTCGAAGTTTGGGGATTCGATTTCTCACGAAGTTTTAGCGGTAGATGTAAAATTTGAAAAATGCGATGGTACGGCTTGGGATCTCAACGGCGAAGAGACGTTGATATCCATCAATAAGGCGTAAGAAGAGCGTGAAAGAACTTTACCTTTGCCGGCATGGCGAAACAGAGTGGACTTTATCTGGGAAGCACACGGGTAAAACCGATATTGGCTTAACCGAAAAGGGGAAGGCTGAAGCAGCTGTTTTAAGAAAGAAGATCCAAGCAGTATCTTTTGATCAAGTGTTTACAAGTCCTTTGATGAGAGCTCGTCAGACCTGTGAAGGGATCGATGCGATTGTAGATCCATCTGTTGTAGAGTGGGATTACGGTCAGTATGAAGGGCGCACAACTGCTGAGATTCATAAAGAAAATCCCAACTGGAATCTTTTCTACGATGGGGCCCCTGGCGGGGAAAGTGCAGAGCAGGTTGGGAAAAGGGCCGATCTGTTATTACAAAAAGCACGTCAATTTTCCGGCAATGTGGCTGTTTTTTCTCATGGCCATTTCTTAAGAGTATTAGCGGCTCGCTTTTTAGAGTTAGATCCTAAAATGGGAAGACTTTTTTCTCTATCCGTTGCATCAATCAGTATCTTAGGTTTTGAAAAGCAAAAGCCTGTGATCAATCTTTGGAACGAGACTCCAAATTTTTAAGAAATTTTTTCCAAGGTCGCGGATGATCTGATGCATGTGATGGGATGATCGCAAACATTAAGACATTGAGCGCTGATAGGATGTAATTTTGCATAAAGAACGGGAGATAGGGGGTCGGGTAGCTATAGCTTAAGTAAAGAAGCCAGCCAGTTGGAAAGATATGGCAAAGGTGCATTTTATTGAGTCGATCTACAAATGATAGAGAGGCGAAAAGGATGATGAATCCTCCAGCAATGAGATCATCGAATCCAGAAGTTTGAAAGAGAAAATGGCTGATAATGAGCCAAATTCCAATGAAAATTTCAATGATTCTAGCCCACATTATTTCTTTCTTTTCCTTTTTTGTAAGGTAGCTTCACCCGCTTCGAGTGCCACTAAACTTGGATAGCCCCAAAATGCCAACCAAAGGGTTTTCCAGCTGCCACGCTTTTTGATTTCTATGAGATAGATGCAGCTCGAAATTACTTCATCATAGGCTAAAACAATTAAGATTAATGAGACAAGTGCGGTGATTAGACATAAAAAGCACCAGAATTTGACTGCAATTCCTTGTAATACAACAAGAATAATACTGACTATGCCAAGTGGAATGACATCGATACCGAAGAGGATCACAAGCCACGGTCTGTCTTGCCATCTCCTTTCTGATCCAGCGAGCGCAAAAACAATATCTGAAACGTAAGCAAAGACCCCTAAGATTGCATCGGGAAGGCGGATCCATCCAGTAATTTGATGGGAAACTTCTGAGTCTAATACATTTTTGGTCCCATCCCCAAAAATAGGATCCCAAACGGTGGGGATCAATCTCCACTGATAAAACCCAAGATAAAGAGCAATCACGACTGCAATCATCGCAATCGCTGCGATACGTAATCGCTGGCTCCATGAAGATGGATTGTAGTCCCAAGGTCTAGGAGAGGATGGAGGTAGTGACGCCATATTTCTTTCATAGCACTTCTAATGAAAAAAAGAGAAAGGAAATATAAACACCCCGACTCTGAGAAAATAAAAGCATTGGTGTGATTTAGGATGTTTTAACGGTAAGACGCCAAGAAAAAAAGATACGCAGAAAAGGTTAGAATTCTAGGGGCTTTTTCAGTTTGCGACGATAGTAAAATGAGGCGCACACGCTTGTAAGGATAAAGGCGGTCCAAACAGTAATATTCGGAAAGGTTAGGTAAGAGATCTCAGGTTGTGGCGCTCTTCCCCAACGTTCGCCAGGAGGAGAGAACAGAAAGCTTACGCTCCCTTTTAAGTTGTCTTCTGGGACAAAGCCAAACTGACGGCTATCTGCACTCATCGCGTGGTTATCGCCAAGTGCAAGGTACATTTTCTCAGGGACCCGTACTCCGTTTTTGCGGATCTCTTCAAGGGAAGGTGCTCCGGTATCTGCGAAAGGGAAGTAAGGGTTAAAGGAGGTCGAAATCGCCTGCTTTTGATTTTCCCGGAGGTAGTACTTGAAAAGTGTTGGGTCATCTTTTGTAATAACTGGAGTGCCAAGGAGGTACAAGTCTTGGTTTTTAAAGTAGGCGTAGCGAGAAGGGGCTGCTCTTTGCCCTTTTGAGCTAGGCTCGTATTGTTTGAGCAGTTCGATGCCTAAATTGTAAAGCTTATGGACTGTTTGTGGATCTTGGCTGTGAAGCGGATGGTCGGCTGGAAGCTGTTTTGTATAGCCGTTTGTAAAAATCCCTAAGATCGGAATTTGGGGGAAGGGGAGTTTATAGGCTTTTCCATCTTGGATCTCATAGGTGCCGTTTGGTACGCCTGGCAGTTTGGGGAGGTAATTCGCGTATTGTTTCGGATTCCAACCAATGCGGTATGCAACTTCATCTTTCACAGAAAAACGGCACGTGGTCATGTGTTTTGAAATGGCGTTTAGGTGACGTTCTTGAAGAGGAATAATTGATGTGCTTGTAGCAAGCTCTGGGCGGAGGCGATTATATTCGTCGCGCACCATTTGCGCTTTAACAAGCGTTGGGTGGTGGGTGAGCTCGAGGTAAAGGAGCCCCTCTTCAACGTCTACATTTGGATGGATTTTTTGTAGCTGCTCTTTGGTTAATAGCCGCGACATTGCAAAATGTTTCATTCCCCAAAGATCGCTATAATGCGTCGGGGTTTGTTTTCCATTTTGTGCAATCATATGGCCGCGGATTGAACCAATTGGGTCAAGGGCAAGTTCTGCTACTGGGATGTTCATCTGATGGAAAACAACGGAGCTAAAGACTCCGTTTCTTGGAGTTGAAAGGGACTCTACTTTTCCGTCAAAGCGGATGAACGGGATATGCTCGAGTTGGTTAATATCTGACAGGTTTAACTCATTTCCCTCTGCATCGATTCCGTAAATTTGCCCACCATAAAAATAGAGGGTATCGCCAGGCTTCCCGATGAGTCTTTTCACAAATTGCTTTTTGCCGGGAAAGAGGTAGAAGTAGGTAGTATCCGAATCTTCGATGTCCATATTCGCCCCGTTGAATACAACGATTGAGCCACGTTTGACTAGGCTGGGGTCGAAATAGAAGTGAGATTCTTGCAGTGGGACATTGATGCCGTAATCCGTTTTAGAGACAACCAGATAATCTTCTTCTTTAAGGGTGGGGCGCATTGAACCGCTCGGAATGGTGTAGAGCTCAAACCACATAGTACGAATCAACACGGCAACGAGAAGAGCAAAAACAATGCCACCTAAAAAATCGCGAATCTTATCAAAAGAGGTTTTTGGCATGAGTCTAAGTGAGGCTTTTTCAAGCTCTAGAGCCATTTTTTTCGCTTTCTCGGAGTCTTTGTCAAGAATTGCCGCGCGCAGCGCTACCAAATAGGCTTGAACAGATTCTTTGGTTTGCTGATCTAATGTCTTGCTTTTTCTTGTGTAGAGCTTATGCGCATGGCGCAAAGTCCGTTTTGAATTTCTTAGTGAAAAAAAGGAAGCTATCATAGTGGTTTGAATTTTAGTCTATTCCGTCGTTCTTGCCAAGGGGCAAAACCGGTTGTGGGAAACTTGTTCATAACATCCGTAAATGCTTGAGCAATAACTTTTTAAGGGCTTTGTGAGGATTGTGTTAAGTATTTGATTTTAAGTGGTTTAAGATGGTTTTAGGAGGGGTAATGGGAGTTTTGTAAAGATCTTGTTCACAAGTCGTCAACTTTTTTCTGGGATCCAAACAAAAGGTCTCGTTGTTTGGGTGTAAGAACCGCTATATCCAGTGGGTACTAAGAGCCAAGTGTAGCTGTGATTTGACTCAAGAACATCGAATAGATCCTCCTGGGCAACTTGGACAGTAAGCCACTCTTCTTCGCCTCTCACAATCGTATGATTGATGGGATGAATTTTTTTTTCTTTTAAAGTTACATCGATTGCGAATAGCTCAAATTCTTTATAATACTTGGGGCTTTTAAGGTTGAGACGTAACCCTTCTTTGGATTTAAGGGGGATGCCTATGAATTCAGGGATTCGTCGAGGGAGTTGTCTATGGACTACAGGTAGATTTTTGCCAGAGTCGATGGTTCGAAGTGCGGCTGTTATGTGGGAGGTTTCCCCTTGCACCCAAAATGGAAGGGGGAATCTTTTTTCCTTATCGAAATAGAGGGTAACTTGCCTTTGAGAAAGCTCTGAGCCGTCTTCTGGCCAAATCGTTTCATAAACTTCAAAGCGAGGACTGTTTAACTTTTTTCCTTCAAAGACTAAGGGGGGCGCCCACACTTTTCTAAAGTCCGGCTCACCTGCCATGGGTGGGGGGCCAATTTTCTTTTGCCTCTCTTTGGGAAGGGGTTTTAGGGGCAATTGAAGAAGATTTGCGAATAGGCTCATATTTTGAGACAGATGAATCCAAGAAGATCTAGAAAATGAGAAGCACTCGAGTAGTTCGTTGTTTTTAAGGTCGATCTCGATCATAGACCACGAAGTGTGGCCTGGGGCTTTTTCTTTGATCCAATGGGCCCAAGAGGAGGGGAGCTCTTTGAGATTTTGGGTCGGGGCGCTGATCTCTTCAAGAAGAAGTGTATCTGGGGTAATTGAGCGGATGGCAAGTAAGGTGATCATCTTGTTTGCTTCTGTGACGATATAGTCACCATTTTCTGCACCGTTAAGACGGTCTTTCATCCGGATTTCGGCGCCGAAGATAGATGAAAAACATAAGACAAAGCAAAGGAAAGCTTTTTTCATAGGTTCATAATAAGCGTATTGGTTTTTAGAAACAATTGCTAAAGCTGAATAATTAAGCTATACACACATATGTACTGATTTGTGAGGTGCTATGAGATTTCGCCGTCCGTTTTTGTTAACTTTTTCTTTTTTCCTTCTCCTTTGGGCAATCGGGGGTAATTCGGCGAGCCATTCGGCCGAAATTCAAAAAATTGATTCAGAAATCGAGCAGATGGAGGAGATGAAGCGGGGCTATGAAGGGAGAGCTTTAAGGCACGAAAACCAGGCTGAGTATCTTCAATTTGATCAAAAAGCGGTCTTAGAAACGCGCAGACACCTGCAGATTGCTCAGGAGAACCGAAATAAAGCGGCTCTTGTTCAAAAGCAAATTGATCTCCTGAAGGTCAAGCGGGAAAAACTGCTTAAATGACAGTAGAGTGAAGCGCAGCGTCAGATTTTAGGGAATGTATCGATCCCTTCGATCTTTAATTTTTTAAGTCGTGAAGTATGCCCATTGAGGATTTCGATCCTTGATTTGGCAACATTTAAAAAAATAGCGAGAAATTCAACTAACTCAATGTTAACTTTCCCTTTTTCGGGTACGCCGCGTAGTTTTATCCGTAAAACTTCTCCTTCCCAGCCTAAAATTTGATTTTTTGAGGAGTTTGGAGTCACTTTAACTTTTAAGATCATTCCGAATGTTTTCTGTGGCTGTGCCATACCATTAGTGAAATGATCAAGATTCCAATTAAAAGAACGGGAATACTAAAGGCATAAAAGTATTGTACAGCAACTGCGACAATAGCCGCAAAGGCGCCTAAGACAAGTCCCACTAAAAGGAATGTGGATTCGATATAGACTCCTGCAATAAATACTGCGAGAGCTAAAAGTGTTAAGACGAAAAGCCCAGCTAAAGACCTGCTTAAAAGTCCGATATTTACATAAACTGAGACGAGATAAACAGCAGCTAAAAGCCCCGCCCAATGGAGCAGTTCGTGTCCCAAAGTAATCGGGCTGACCGTCTCTTTTGTGCGGCGAATATACCAGCTTAGCCAAATCGCTAAGAGCGCGTAAATAGGCACTGTCCATTTCCAATATTCCCAGCCACCTGAAGACTTGATGTCTGTGAGAATAACCCCTAAAAAAGCAAGTGCTAGCATGCTCGTGGCAACGCCTAGTCTGGCCGCCCAAGGGTGCTTTGTTTTTTTATTTTCCATATCCCATTAATAAGCGTTTTTTCCTCATTATTTGCAAGTGTGTATTTTTGAAGAACTAGTGGTGGGGGCATGTCTATTCTTTTCTTTAAGTATCCATAGAAAATGTATTTTAGTTCTTTGTGTTAAAAAAATGTTTTTGTTTGAATAGAGTTCATTTTTGTTATATAATATAATTAAAAAATTGTGTGGGTTAATATGAGTTTTTCTGTTTCTGATGCGTTAAAGCGTTACCGAGCTCTTCTCGCGAAGGGGCCGGATTCCGTATCTCCGCAAAAAAAACAAAAAGCAAAGGATGGGGAGTTGATTTTGACTCCGAGTAAAGTCGCATCCGTATTTGCATCTCATATTTCCCCGAGTCCAGTTGCAGCAGAGTTACCTAAACGATATCATTACGACCCCAGAGCTTTTACTAACAAAGAAGTGAAAGGTCTTAAAGGCAAGCGCAAGCATACAATAGTGAAAGGATCCCCCACAAAAGGGGCTATTTTGGCTCACCCAAGTCTTTGGCCCTATCTATCTAAGGCGTCTAAGATTTTAGGTTCTGCTGCAGATCTAAAGCAAATCCCGACGCTAAAGATAGGGAGGCATATTGTGAAGGTTTTAGGTGTGGATAAATTTAGCATTAGCGATCCGTTAGGCAAGATCCGCACTTACGGAATACATCGACAAAATATGAATGATAAAAAACGATATTACCCTATGGGCGGAGAGGGGACGGTTGTCTATAGTAATTCATCTCCAGATAAACGCAGTATGACAGAGTTAATAAACAAAATAGAATCTGCCCGAAAACCAAAAGCATTTAGAAACCTATTTCCGTCTTAAAAATTTTAAGACGTCCTTCAGTGCTAAGGTATTGATTACATCTTCTTTGGTAAGCCAACCTTTTCGTGCAATATTGACTCCCAAGCGATAAAATTCGAGTTGATCGACCGTATGAGCGTCGCAGTTGATGCAGCAAAGGAGCCCTTTTTGTATGGCTTTATGCCAAAAACGCCAGTCCATATCTAAGCGCAATGGATTTGCGTTGATTTCGATGATTTTTTCATTCGCTATGGCTGCATCGATCACTTTTTCGAGGTTCACTGCGTAGCCCTTTCTTTGCAAAAGGAGCCTGCCAGTTGCGTGGCCAAGCATGGTTGTCATCGGATTTTCAATTGCCTTAATGATTCTACGCGTCATCGTCTTTTCATCTTGTTGAAACGAGGAGTGAACAGATGCGATGACAAAGTCAAGCTGTTTTAACACTTTTTGGGAAAAATCGAGCGAGCCGTTGGGTAAAATATCACATTCTGTCCCTGCAAAAACGTGTGTTTTGAATTTTTTTGAGGCGTTGAGCTTAGCAATCGTCTCAATTTGCTCTAATAATTGTTCTTCACTTAGGCCATGGGCTTGAAAGCTCGATTTAGAGTGATCTGTGATCCCGATGTATTCCCAACCAAGCTCATCTGCTGCTTGGACCATCTCTTTGAGTGTGTTTCTCCCATCCGATGATGTTGTATGATTGTGAAATGTGCCCTTAATGTCACCAGGTTCGATCAATTTTGGGATTTTATCTTTGGCAGCAGCCTCAATTTCTCCCCTATTTTCCCTAAGCTCAGGTGGGATAAAGCTAAGACCTAACGTGCGATAAAGGTCTTCTTCTTTTTTAACAATTGGGAGAGCCTTTTTTTTCTTAGGCTCAAAGCCATACTCACTCAGTGAATATCCCTTTTTTAAAGAAAGGTTTCTCAGTTTAATGTTGTGCTCTTTCGAGCCGGTAAAATAGATGAGGGCATAGGCAAACTCCTCAGGTGTTACAACGCGTAAATCGGCTTGTATCCCATTTTTAAGAACAATACTCGATTTTGTCTCCCCTTTTGCCAATACTTGAGCTGCGAGTTTTTCCGAGGTAAACCATTCGGTTACTGCTTTCGGCTGATTTGAGCTGACAAGGAAATCTAAATCGCCAACAGTTTCAAGCTTTCTTCTAAAAGACCCACAGATTTCGGCCTCTTTTACCCCTTTGATCTTTTTTAACTGCTTTAAAATAGGCTCTGCGATTTGTTCGGCATCCCACCAAAGAGTCCTTTCTTGGTTACTCTTTTTATTTTCAATGGAAGCGAGGATATTTTTTTCTGTCTTGGGACCAAACCCTTTTAATTTGGAGATTTTTCCTTTTTCTGCAGCCTCTTTGAGGTCTTCTATGCTTCGGATCTTCAGTTTTTGATAAAGTACTTTTGCTTTTTTAGGACCAACGCCTTGAAGTTGAATGAGCTCGAAAAGGGCGGGTGGAATGGATTTTTTCAGCTTTTCGTAATAGGGGAGTTTCCCTTTTTTAAACAGTTGTGTGATTGATTGAGCAAGGTGATCGCCAATTCCTTCGTAGTCGGTTAGCTTTTCATCTTTAATCAGCTGAGCTAAATCCTCGTCGATGCCCAATAGGGCTCTTGCGCCATTGCGATAGGCTCTTGCACGAAAAGGATCGCCCCCCTTTATTTCTAAAAGGATAGAGATCTCTTCTAAGATGTGGGCAATCTCTTTTTTATCCATATCGCAGCTATTAGGACAATTAACACAAAGGCAAAATTGAATGCGATAACAGCTTTAAATGCTGGCATAAAGTGGGTGTTATATGTGTGGAAAATGACAGCGCTTATCCCTAAGAATATCGAGCCCATGATGTTCCAAATTGTTGAAATTGTCCCGACTGCTTCTCCCACTTTTGATGAAACTACATTTTGGTTTACAGCTGTCATCGTAGCTGTATTGCTAAGTCCCCAGTTCACCCCGATTAAAAAAAACGGAAGAGCTACGTAATATAAAGAGAGATCTGTGCTTAGAAAAAAGTGGAAAAATACCGCGAGAAATGCAGATATACAAGAGATGAAAAGAAGGTTAACAAGCCCAAATAGTTTAACAAGTCTTTGGAAGCTTAAGGAAACCAAAACTTGACCCAACGGGATAATCGCAATCATGAATCCAATTTTAAAAGGGGATAATTTTCGCACATTTTCAAGGAAAAGGGGGTCGAAAAACATAAAGACAAAAGAGGCGATCCCCGCAAGTGCGCAGCTAAGGGCGCCTAATAAGATCAACTTATCCTTAAAGATTTCAAAATAAAGAAGGGGACGTGGTGTTTTTAGATCAAAATAGATCAAAAGGGATAATAAAATTGCCCCAATGAGGATGATCCACACATGAACTTGGACAATTCCATAGATTAAAGCTCCAAGACCCAGAGTCAGGAAAAAAAGCCCTTTCCAATCGAGATGAATCTGCTTGTCCCCTAGAGATTTTCCGCAAAGTCCTATTTTGCAGAAGAGTAAACCGATAGCAATGATTGGCAAATTGATCCAAAAGACCCATTTCCAGTCGAGAAGACCGATGAGGACTCCTCCCAAAAAAGGGCCAATCATAAGGCCAAATCCGGTGATTGCCCCATAAATGGCAATCGCGCGGACTCTCGCATCTCCCTCGTAGATCTCGGAGATAAGGGCAACCGATGTCACAAACAAAATAGATACGCCAAGCCCTTGTAAACCTCTGAAAAATACAAGGATATCGATGTTTGGGCTAAATCCAGCAAATAAACACCCCGCGGCAAAAATCGTTACGCCCGCGTAAAAGATGTTTCTTCTACCAAAAAAATCACCCATTTTCCCCGCAGCAATTAAAGACATGCAAAGGATAATTGGCAAAATGTTGGCCACCCATTGCAGTTGTACAACGTTAATTTTAAACGCTTTTTGAATATAGGGGAGGGCAGTATTCACGATTGTAAAATCGAGAAATGCGGTAAAGGCTAGGAGGCAAACTCCAAAAAGAGCAAGCCCTTTTGTTTGCCTCGTAGATTTGTCCATTAAAGAGAGCCTAAAATTCCCATCACGCCGATTGCAATTAAATAGATTGCAACAACGAGGTTTAATAGTTCTGGGAAAATTAAAATGAGTATGCCGGCTATTAGGGCAACAATTGGTGTAAGTAACGGATGGATCATAGTTTCACCTGGTTTGGTTTATAATTTACTCCTAAACGAGGTGATGAAAATTTGCAAGGAAGTATTTGACGTAGTTTTAAAAAAAGTAATGCGGGAAAATTACGGACCATATTAAAGTATCCCTCATTTTTAAGGAGGTTATCATGGTTTCATCCGTTTCACCCGCTGCTGTCTGCTCTAAGGTAGGCTCTGCAATTTCGAATTTTTCACAAGCTCTGTTAAATCTTGTGAACAAGATCACCAATTTAGTTTTGAGACCCTTTAAGTGGATTTTTTCATTTTTCTCGAACGATAACAAGTCTGCTCCTATTCAAACGGATACAGTAGCTACTAAATTGCAATCTATAGAAGAAGGAGTAGAAGATCAGGATATAGATGGAAGCTTTGTTCATGTAGGGAAAGGGTCTCCATATCAAGGTCCTAAAACGGATAGTGATGTAAGCGGTACAAGCTCTATGCCTCCTTTGAAAATCAAGAATACTAAAGCAGGATTAACTCGCGTTGAAAAGGCGAAACGTCAGTTTGAGAAAAAGAAACCCTATTCGCTTACAGGCCTTGCTGGACTTCCTCCGGAACAATCGGGTGCAGTTATATTTCAGGCTCTCAATTTGCTCCAAGTATCTTGGAAAAGTGTTGAGGAAAATGAAAAGATCTTATTGGAGAATTTTAATTCTGCCTTGCAAGATGGTTTAGAAAGTTACCAAGATTATTTAAAAGATTATGGTCCTGTCGGTAATGATAAATTAATTGAGATCATAAAAGATCAAAATGAAGATGAAGAAGAAGGAATGATTGATATTGTGGGTCTGCAACAGTGTGAAGGTGTTGAAAAAAATGGTCCTTTATATAAAGGAGACTTAACGAAATTAGTTCAAGCTTTTGTAACTAAGGCGGGAGATTCTGTTGGGCCTTTAGGAGCGTTTGTTTTTGGATCGGAAAACGGTGTGTCTAAAATGTATCAAATGTTTGCATGTTTTAATTCCACTCGCAGAGAATGTGATTTTTACCTATTCAATCCTCATGTAAGCGAAGAGCACCCAGAGATGACTTGGGACAAAGTTTTAAAGGTAGAGGATTTGCTAGGTCTTCTTCCCAAAGGTGATCGCTCTATGATTCCTTTTGTCCAAAGAGAACAGGAACCTCTCAGCGGTGATGAGTGTAAGTATGACGATTAGAGGGTTTCTTAGTGTTCCTACTCGTGGATTAAGCTTTGCGGTTTCCGGCTGTCAAAGCGCTCTGAATTACCTTATTGAGAAAATCAAAAACGCGGTCAGTTGGTTTTTTTCTCTTTTTGGAATTTCTGTTTTTAGACCTTCCACTGTAGTTGTTATGTATGACCCTCATGCATCGGCGCTTGATGGGGGACGACGTGTTGTTAAGGATGAACATAAAGCAAAAGAAGAACTAATTGTTAAGGATGAACATAAAGCAAAAGAAGAACTAAGAGCCTTTTTAGCTGATTTATAAGAGGAATAGTGGATGGTTCGTCCTGTCGGAGAAGCATCTTATTTGCTTGGCAATGTTGAAAAGTTTTGTCCAACGGTTTGTGCAAAATTTTTAAAGGTTATTCAGGCAGTTGGAAGGTGTTTTTGCTTCTGCTTTTTTCAAAAGGAGCAAGTGTACGGCATTGTTCTCGATGAGGGTGAAGTTGTTATGGATTCCGACGGGACTATGGTCTTAAATGGGAAACAGGTGAGCTTAGCTGATTCTGATGAACAAAAATCAACGCATAGAAATGATTCTTTGGCTAAGGATAAGCGCTGGAAAGATATTCATCCCTCCTCTAAAACTAAAAAGAGTGCTGATAAGAAAATATTCAAAAAAGCTTCTATGGGGGAAGTTGTTCAAGGAACTAAGTTTCTTAATTCGTTAGGTAATGAAAGCTCTGAGAACTCTGTGGCACCTTTGGTTGTTTTACAAGCAATTAAGTTGTTTGGATCTATGCTCATCAAGGGGGAAATATCCATCAAACCTGAAGTTTTAAATGAGGTTTTTTGTAATGGTTTAGCTTGTTTCGAGAAAGAAAGTGAGCGCCCTCAGGATTTTATGGCCCGACTTCAAGGCGATCAAAGTTTACAGGCCGTTTCTCTCATTGATGTTTATAAAAACTTTACCATGCCAAAATCTCCTACCCCTTACAAGCAAACAGTATCGGAAGATGATTCCGATGTAGACCAAAAATCGGAAGACAGTGGAAATAATGAAAGGCCTCTTGCTCAAAATCAGTACTTAGTAGAGTTGGAAAATTTACTCGCCGGTTTGCAAGCGACGATGAACACTAATGGGTATCCTCTTCTTGGGACTGTGTTTTTTATCGGGGAAATACAAAATCCAAAAGCTTATGGGATTTTTCTTCATAAGCACCGGAGTAAAATCTATTTTTACTTTTTTAATCCTTATGCACACAATGGAATCTCACTTCATAAATTTCCAGGACCATCCATGTTGCGTAATTATATGGCTGTGGTTGAACCAGCTCATTTAAAAGAGGTTGATAAAAATATGTATTGGGTTTGTCCTCTTATTTTAAAGCCATAATTCTGGCTAGTGTTTTTATCTCATTTGCTCTATATTCGCAGGGATGATTCAAGCAGATAATCTTAAACTAGCCTATGGCGCTCAAGAGGTTCTTAATGGGGCCAGTTTTAGTTTACAAAGTGGCGAGCGATGTGGCCTTATTGGAAGAAATGGCTCTGGTAAATCGACGCTTTTTCGCTTAATTGTTGGTGACGAAGAGCCCGATCAGGGAAGAATTATTTTGCCCAAGGGTTACCGTCTTGGAGTTTTACAGCAGCAGATCCGTTTTACAAAACCTACAATTTTAGAAGAAGCTGCGCTAGGTCTTCGGGAACCTCAAAATTTATATCAAGTCGAAGCAATTTTATTCGGTCTCGGATTCAATGAGGAGTTGATGGATCAATCCCCGCATATGCTTTCAGGGGGGTATCAACTCCGCGTTCAGCTAGCTAAAGTTTTGGCCTCTGAGCCAGATTGTCTTCTTCTCGATGAACCAACTAATTATCTAGACATTCTTTCGATCCGTTTTCTCTCAAAATTTCTACAGCAATGGAAAGGGGAGATGATCTTAATTTCTCATGATTTGCAATTTTTAGATGAAGCAACCACCCATATGATGGCCATCGACCATCAAGACGTCTACAAAATAAAGGGGAAAAGTTCTGATATTTTTCATTTAATTGCAGAAGAACAGACTCGGCATGAGCAAGTACGGCAAAATCTAGAGAAGAAAAAGGCCCATCTGCAAGGATTCATTGAGAGATTTGGCGCGAAGGCAACTAAGGCAACTCAAGCGCAGTCAAAAAGAAAAATGTTAGAAAAGCTGCCTGATTTAGAAAAACTAAAAAACTTGGCTCAGCTTGATTTCAATTTTCGGCAGGTCCCTTTTAACGGAAGAAAACTCCTTGAGGCAAAGGGAATCAAGTTCTCCTATGATACGCCTCTAATCGATCATTTTTCTCTTTCGATTGAAAAGGGGGATCGAATCGCAATTATTGGAAAAAATGGTTATGGAAAATCGACCCTTTTAAAGCTTTTAACGCAAGAACTTGCCCCGATAGAGGGGTCTTTAAGTGTGTCTCAGGCAACAAAGATCGGCTATTTCGGGCAGACTCACATCGATAGGCTCAATCCCAACTTGAAGATTGAGGATGAAATATCGTCGGCTAACACCGACTTAAACTTCACTCAGGTTCGCTCAATTTGTGGATTGATGATGTTTAGTGGCGATTTGGCTAAAAAAGCGATATCTGTTTTGTCGGGCGGTGAAAAAAGCCGGGTTCTTTTAGGGAAGATTATCGCAAGCCCGTGCAATCTCCTTCTCCTCGATGAGCCTACCCATCATCTCGACATTGAATCGATCGAAGCTTTGATTGATGCAATCGATGAGTTTGAAGGCTCTGTTGTCATTGTAACTCATAGCGAATGGGTTTTGCGTCGCATCCCATTTAACAAGCTCATTGTGTGCCATAAGGAAAAACAAGAGGAGTTTTTGGGAACCTATGATGAGTTTTTATCTCAAGTAGGGTGGCAAGAAGAGGGGGAAAAAGAGCCCAAGAAAAAAGCAAAGCCAACGCAAAAAAAATCAAATAAATCTGAGATCAAAAAATGTGAAGATCAGATTGTTTTGCTCGAGGCGAATTTGCAAAAGAACAATGAGAAGCTAGCCTCGATTGCCCACACAAACAAATATGATGAAATCAAAGCGCTTTTAACTCTTATAGAAGCTGATCAAAAACAGATCGATGAGATCTTCATTCGACTCGGCGAGCTTTACTGAGAAGTTCTCAAATGCCTTTTTGCCTCGCGAACTGAAAGGGGTGAAAGTTCTGCAGTAGTCAAAAATTTCAAAACAGCATCAGGTTGAATCTTAGCGTATTCACGAAGCGCCCAGCCAATTGCTTTTCGGATAAAGAAGTCCTTATCAAGTCTTAACTGTTTACAATTATGAAAAAGACTCTCTTGGATGATCTCCTTTTTGTTGTAAATCGGGTAGATAATGGCCGTTCGTCTCATCCAAAGATTCGGGGAGTGAATCCACTGTTGCGTCACATCGACTAATTTTGGAAACTGCTCGAAGAAAGGCCCTATTAACTGAGTGGCGATCGGGTCGACTGTGTCCCACCAAGAGTGTGTTTGAATAAGTTGAGTATAAAGGCTTAGATCTGACTCAATTCTTGAGTTCCTATGCAAAATCGCCCAAATATAGGCGGCATGGTGAAATTCCCTAGCAGGTTGAGTGATTAATTGTTGAACCTCTTCTCTCCAGTTTGTAAAAGCATTCTCCTTTTTAATCTTTTGGAGGATTTTTCTTAAAAGGGGGCTTTTAACCCCTAGGAAGAGAAATTGATTGCGGAGATAATTTGTTTGCCAAATGGCGAATTCTGGGTCTTTTAGAGGGGCAAGCTTTGAGCTTAGGTCTGTGATAATAGTTTGGTTAGGATCCATTTTTCTCTCTATTTCCTACCCTTTGGTTATATCTTTTCTTTCGCTTTAAAATCTGCAGGAAAGTCATCTTAAATCTTAATCGAAAATTCTGATTAGGATAGATTCATAAGGGTTTGTTGCAGTGCGTTTGCTTTAAAGATATTTTTCTCTTCAAGGGATGCAAATCTAAAGATCGTTTGGTCTGATCTAGGGATAAGGCTGAGCGAGTCCATGCCATAAGTTGGTAATAGATCAAGATTATAAAAAATCTCATTTCGTTTCTCAATATTTTTAAAAATCGCTATAATTTCATTGGGCTTTTTTTTGTTTTCTTTGTATTCAACGATCTCCCATTGTGAAAACGGTGAGTTTTGTCTCTTTACAATACCCGTATCTTCTTCTGTATGCTTTTGGACAAAACAGCGGATTTTATCAAAAAATTGATTTCTTTTTTCGGTAAGATGAAAAAAGAATTCAATTGCCAATTCTTTTAAGGAGTACGTGATTTTCTCGATTTGCAACGCTTCCAGTGTGCGAAGTTGCTCAGATGAAATTCTTTGAAGTGCTGCGTAAAAGCATGCTGTGACGAGAGAATATTCGCCTTTTTGAGAGATTGCGATACTTTGTATTTGCCACCCAGAAAATGGATGGGTTTGTATGCTCATATATGGCAAAGAGGCTGCAACTGTCATAAAAGTCCTAAAGATGACTGGGGATTTTAGATTTTAAAAATAAATATTACAAGATTTTCTTGGCTCAATTTTTCTCTTTATGTAAGCTGAAAACGTGGATAAACATTTAAGATATGCATTTTACTTCCTGATCGTTTTTGGGATTGCTGCAATTGGGTTGCTTTATTTCTACAGCAATGGGGTAGCGGTTTTAAATCCAAAAGGAATGATTGGCGCAAAAGAGCGCGATTTGCTCCTTCTATGTACATGGACTATGCTTTTAGTTGTCATCCCTGTTTTTTTGATGACATTTTTTATCGCTTGGAAGTACAGAGAAAGCAACAAAAATGCAGAGTATAAGCCGGATTGGGCGCACAACACGCTAGCCGAGATCATCTGGTGGGGATTTCCTTTAATCATTATTGTTGTTTTGAGTGTTTTAACATGGAATAGTTGCCACGAATTAGATCCCTTTAAACCCATTGAGTCGAATAAAAAGGCTCTTCGCATTCAAGCGGTTGCTCTTCAATGGAAATGGCTTTTTATTTATCCCGATCAAAGAATTGCCACAGTCAACTATATGCAAATTCCAATTGACCGTCCTATCGACTTTGAAATTACAGCTGATGCCCCAATGAATTCATTTTGGATCCCAGAGCTAGGAGGGCAAGTCTATGCTATGGCGGGGATGCGATCAAAGTTGCACTTGATTGCAGATCAAAGGGGAAGTTTTAGAGGCTGTTCATCAAACATCAGTGGAAAAGGTTTTGCGGGGATGAGCTTTATGACGCACGCTGGTACTGAGGAAGAGTTTGAGCAGTGGGTCTCTTCTTCAACTGGATCTATGAGCTTAAGCTATGATGAGTACGATGAACTGGTAAAACCGAGTGAATACGTTCCTCCAGCTACCTATTCATTAGGAGAAAGTGGGCTGTTCGACTGGATTATTATGAAATATATGAAGCCGATGCCGGAAACGAAAAGGATGGCTCATGATAGCGTTCATTGAATATAGCGATATTTTTGGAAAACTAGATCTAAATGCCTTCAAGCATGATGCAATTGAGGCATCCGTTGGCATCTCTATTATTTTGATCAGTATTGCTTTAGTTTTTTTTCTAACCTACAAAAAGCTTTGGGTCTGGCTTTGGCGCGATTGGCTTACCTCCCTTGATCATAAAAAAATTGGGGTCATGTACCTTATTGTTTCCGCTGCCATGCTCTTTAAAGGATTTGTCGATGCGGCAATGATGCGAGCGCAGCAGGCGTTTTCAGTGGGCGATAGTTTTGGCTATCTTGGAGCTCCCCACTTTCAACAGATTTTCACAGCCCATGGGACAACGATGATCTTCTTTGTTGCAATGGGGATGGTGTTTGGTTTGATCAACATCTTATTACCTTTGCAAATTGGTGCACGAGATGTGGCATTCCCATTTTTAAATAACTTAAGTTTTTGGTTTTTTGCCGTTGGAGCTGCTCTTCTAATTGTTTCATTAATGATCGGAAACTATGCAGGAACAGGTTGGGTTTCTTACCCTCCTTTATCAGGAATCAAGTATAGTCCCGGAGTGGGGGTCGATTACTGGCTTTGGGGCATTCAGATTGCAGGTGTGGGAACCTTGTTGTCAGGCGTTAATTTTCTAGTAACCATCTTTAAGATGCGCTGTCCTGGAATGACTTTGATGAAAATGCCCCTTTTTGTATGGTCTGTTCTCAATTCACTTGTGTTGATCGTTTTTGCATTCCCGATTTTAACTGCAACGCTTGCCATGCTCTCGCTTGACCGAATGATGGGGATGCACTTTTTTACCTCCGATTTTGGCGGATACCCAATGATGTATGTTAATTTGATTTGGGCATGGGGTCATCCTGAAGTTTATATTTTAGTTTTGCCGGCATTTGGGATCTTTTCAGAAGTAGTTGCAACATTTTCGGGTAAAAAACTCTTTGGGTACACCTCCATGGTTTGGGCGATGGTTGCTATCACATTTTTGTCCTTCATTGTTTGGCTACACCACTTTTTTACGATGGGAGCGGGCCCAAAAGTGAATGCTTTTTTTGGAATCATGACCATGATCATTGCAGTTCCCACTGGTGTTAAAGTGTTCAACTGGCTTTTTACCATGTTCAAGGGGAGAGTTCAGTTTAAAACCCCGATGCTCTGGTTTTTGGGATTTGTGATTATTTTTACAATCGGCGGCATGGATGGAGTATTGATGGCCATTGCCCCTGTCGATTTCCAAGTTCATAATAGCCTTTTCCTCGTTGCCCACTTCCATTCGATGGTCATTGGGGGAGTACTATTTGGAATTTTAGCTGGCTTTACCTACTGGTTTCCAAAAATATTTGGTTTCAAACTCAATGAAAAGTACGGCGGATATGCAGCTTTTTGCTGGATTTTTGGTTTTCTTTTCGCCTTCATCCCTCTGTACATCTTAGGTTTAATGGGGGCAACGAGACGCTTAAATCACTACGAAGCAGCAACGGGATGGCAGCCACTATTTATCGTTGCGGCAATCGGTGTATGCATCATTGCAGTAGGCGTTTTTTTCCAAATAGTACAGCTGATTGTTAGCATTAAAGAAAAAGATCAAAATATGGACACAACGGGGGATCCATGGAATGGGAGGACCTTAGAGTGGTCAACCACATCACCCGCTCCATTTTACAATTTCGCAACAATTCCCGAAGTATCCGAAAGGGATCCATTTTGGACGATGAAGCACCACAAACAAGAGGCGAAGTATGTAGAGATTCATATGCCCAAAAATTCACCGCATGGAGTCTTTATCGGTGCGCTCAGTTTTACATTTAGCTTCGGTCTTATTTGGAACATGTGGTGGCTCGCCATCGTCTCACTGATAGGGATGATCGTTTGCCTAATGATTCGCCTTTTTGATCGCGATACAGAATACGCCATTTCCCCCCAAGAGGTGGAAAAGTTTGAACTCGCAAACAAGCATTTAAATTGATGACAAATACACAAAGCTACCCAGACACGCATCACGACGTCTCATCCAATACCATACTGGGGTTTTGGATCTATTTAATGACCGACTGTGTCATGTTCGCCACATTTTTTGCGGCCTACGCAGTGCTGCATAATAATACTTTCGGGGGACCTAGCGCGAAAGAGCTCTTTGATTTGCGATTTGCTTTAGGTGAAAGCTTGGTCCTTTTAGCAAGTAGTTTTAGTTGTGGGGTTGCAATGCTTTATGCTCCTCGGCAACAAACAGGGAAAGTTCTTGGTTGGTTCGCCATTACGTTCATTTTAGGGGCTCTATTTTTCTGGATGGGCTTATATGACTTCAGCCGCTTGATTGCAGGTGGGAATACTTGGCAAAGCAATGGGTTTTTGTCCTCTTATTTTACGTTGATCGGAGTTCATGGTCTTCATATTTTAGTGGGACTTATGATGATGATCGTCTTCATCGTTCAACTCATTCAAAGAGGGCTTACTGGAAGGGTATTGAGAAGACTTACCTGTTTAAGAATCTACTGGCACTTTTTATACCTCATCTGGATTTTTACATTTGCAATTGTCTACTTGATAGGAGCTAGATAAGATGAGTCATGATCCCTTAATGGACCCTCCACAGCCAGTCGAATATGGAAACTTCAAATCTTATGCAATTGGCTTTGTTGCATCCATTGCTTTAACATTGGCGATGTACTACCTAGCAATAGAGCCCATGTTGGAAGGGCTCGCGTATGATCTGGCTATTGCTGCACTTTCAATTGCACAAGCCTTTGTTCAGCTCATCTTGTTTCTTAATCTCACAAGAGAGGCAAAGCCGCGTTGGAATTTAACTATTTTCCTTTTTATGATTATGGTTGTCGTAATCATTGTGTTTGGTTCGGTCTGGATTATGAATAACCTAAACTACAACTTGATGCCTGAATGATTAGAACTTATTATCTCCTCACAAAGCCCGGCATAATTATGGGTAATTTGATCACTACAGTAAGTGGATTTGCCTTGGCTTCAAGAGGTCATTTTGATCTTTTGCTTTTTTTGGCTACAATGGCAGGTCTCGGTTGTGTGATCGCATCTGCTTGTGTGTTTAACAACTACATCGATCGAATCGCGGATGAAAAAATGGTAAGGACGAAAAATCGTCCATTAGTACAAGGTTTGATCTCTCCGAAAAGCGCGATTGTTTTTGCACTCTGTCTTGGTTTTTTAGGTCTTGTTATTTTGTGGATCTACACAAACCCTTTGGCGACAGCTGTGGCCTTTAGTGGGTTTTTTATCTATGTGATTTTGTATAGTTTTTGGAAGTATCAGACGAGTTTGGCAACTCTTGTTGGAAGTATTGCAGGGGCAATTCCACCCGTTGTTGGCTATTGTGCGGTAAGTTCTCGTTTTGATATAGGAGCCGCTTTACTTTTCATCATTTTGGTCCTTTGGCAGATGCCCCACTTTTTTTCCATTGCGATGTTTCGTGCAAAAGAGTACGGCGCAGCTAGTATTCCTCTTTTCCCAACAGAGAGGGGACACTTTGCGACAAAAATTCAGATGCTTCTTTATATCATTGCTTTTCTGGTTGCAACTGTCCTGCTGATTGCTTTTGGCTATACAGGTACCGCTTATCTAGTGTCTGTAGTTGTTTTGGGACTTGCTTGGCTTGCTCTTTGTATTAAAGGATTTAAGAGTAAAAATGATGTTGCGTGGGCTAGGCAAATGTTTCGCTTATCACTTGTGATCATCACGCTTTTAAGCATTATGATTTCAATCGATACTGTTTAATCGGCTTTAAATCGTGCGCCAAAAGAAGATTCTGTAAGTTTCATCCACACTTTTTCAAAAACACGGCAAAGAGCGCCATTTGCCATGATGTTGGAGCTTGTCACTAGCGGATCGAGCACGACATTGAATGCTAAGATGATAGCGATCATTTCTGAATTAAATCCCAAATATGACTCATAAATGGGGAGCATAATAAAAATAGCTCCTCCCATAACAGCTGCCGTTGCATAGCGGGCTAATATAAAAACGACACTAAAGGTCAACCAGGTAAAAACATCTGGTCTATGTCCGTAAAACTGCTGGTAGATTAAAAAACATAAAAAAGTGTTGATGATGCAATCGCCAATTTGCTGGATATTTGTCGTAGCTGGGATAATTGCTTTTGCAAACTGGGGGTTTTTCATATTTTTAGAGGCCCCATCAATTGTCCATGGCATTGTAGATAGGCTGCATCCCGATGTGAAAGCAATGGCCCCTGCTGGCAGAAGGTTTTTAACATGTGACAAAAACCCTTTAATTGTTCCATCGCTTGAGATCCAAAATAGGATCGCTAGATAAAAAAGGAGGAAGAATACGAGCCAGATAAGGAGCATGGCATAGTGACCAAAGATCTGATTTAATAGGTTGGTTTGGTGCATGCGAGCAACAAATCCAAGGACAAAAAGAGGGATCAGTCTCGAAAAAATACGGGTTAAGACCCATTGGGCGGCCCCTTTTCCTCGCTCAATGAAGAGGAGCATCTTCTCTTTTTGGGAAATTAGGGCAACGGCTCCTAAAATCAATCCTAGGAAGGTCCCTTTATCGGCAGACCACCAAATGGGTCGATAATTAGGAAGACGCCACAATACCTCAAAACTATCTGAGCCCATGGTTGGTAATGTGACTTTGGGGAGAAAATCAGAGGCAATGTGTCCACCCGCAAAGGCGTACCAGACACTACTGAAATTTGAAAGGGCCTCAAAGCAAACAATCGCGGCAATAAAAAGGAGCGCAGATTTTCGAAATGAACAGATTGTGTTTGCAATGAAGAGGGCAACGGTCAGAGGCAAGATCCAAAGTAAAAGGTCTTTGATGAACACGCTGATCGTATAAAGACCCCGATGAGCCTCCGAAGGAAGAGTGGTCGAAAGCAAAGAATAGCCAATCAGCACCAAAAGTACTTGAATCCCTCTATGCTTTATGAGTTGAAAGAGTCTCTTCATGGCCATCATACTAAGACGAACGGCTCAATTTATCTATGAAAAAAAAGAATATACCCATTAGGGGTATATACCCACTTTTCGTTTTTTCCTCGGATAGAGTAAGATAGTTCCATGATTGAGCTCCCCCAAATTTTAGATGGTGAAGATAAAAGCTCCGTTTTAGCCAACCGGATTCGGAAAAACTACCGCCATGTCCGCAAATGGGCCAAAAGGACCGATACCAACGCCTTCCGAATTTATGATTGGGAAATCGGAAAGTATCCTCTTGCCATCGATTTTTATGATGGGAGATTTTGTGTGCAGTACTTTTCCCGCGATCGAGAAAATCCCGAACCGTCAGTAGAGCTCGAACAAGAGGTTGAAGATATAATAGGGTCAATTTTTGGAGCGAAAAAAAAGGATATTTATTGGCGCAGTCGGATTAAAAGGGCTAAATTTCAACAATATGAAAAGGCTGGGGAGACGAAAGAGTTTTTCACTGTACTTGAGTATGGGGTGAAATTTAGGATTAATTTGACCGACTATCTCGATACGGGTCTTTTCCTCGATCATCGAGAGACGCGTAGGTACGTTGCCTCTAAGAGCGAGGGTAAGCGCCTTTTGAATCTTTTTGCCTACACCTGTTCGTTTAGTGTTCACGCTGCGGTGAAGGGGGCCCTTTTCACAAAAAGTGTCGATATGTCAAATACCTACACGGATTGGGGGAGAGAAAACTTCATTTTAAATGGGATCGACAAGAAAAATCACCCCATTATCAGGGCAGATTGTCTGAAATTCTTAAGTGAAGAGGTGCGAAGTGGGACAAAATATGACATCATCGTAATTGATCCACCCACTATCTCCAGATCGAAGAAAATGGATCAGATGTTCGATGTTCAAATCGATTATATCTTTCTCATAGAGAGTGCATTAAAACTTTTAGCTCCTAAAGGTGTCATCTATTTTAGCACAAATTCGCGCAAATTCGTTTTTGATGTGTTGCATTTTGCAAATTGTGATGTTTTAGATGTGTCTGACAAGACGATCCCGATTGATTTTCACGATCCTAAAATTCATCGCTGCTGGAAAATTACTTTATCTAATTGACATGGTTTGGTTCATTAAGTAAAATTGTTTTGTTTAAAAAGGATCTTATATGAAAAAAATTCTCGTTTGCTTCACTTTGATTGCGAGCCTTGCGTTTGCGAGTACTACGAAAGATGATCTATTGACGATTTTAGAAAAAACCTACTTGGAAGAGCACTGCGAGCCTCTTTTAAACATGATCGCTGTAGAGGCCATCACAGAGAGTGGGAGAGAGGTTGAATCGACCGTGCTTGTCGATCAGTTTCGCAAGCATTTTTCTGATGAGGCGGTTATTGCTAAGTTCTCCGTCCCTTATCAGTCTTCTTTTACCGATGAAGAGATTGCTGAACTTAGAAAAATTTATGATAGCCCAGTTTGGTCTAAATACTCCAAAATTGGGATGCGTCTTATCGAGGAAAATTTAAAGACGATGAAAGAGACGTTTATTGAGCTTGCTGCGGTTTTCCCAGAAGCTGAGAAAAGTGTTGTTGCTGTTGTACCGGCAGATATTTTACAGATTACAACAGAAAATGATGCCGAGATTGCCAAGTCAAAATTACCTGTAATTTTAGATATCAATGCTTCTTGGTGTAACCCTTGTAGAATGATGAATCCGATCATCGACGAGATGAGCGCAAAATATGACGGCAAGATCCAATTTGCAAAAATAGACTATGACTCACAATCTGAGCTTGTGAAAAAGTATGGTGTAACTGCTTTGCCTACTATTTTATTCATTCAGCCAGGAAAGGATGAGCCTGTCATGAAAAGTGTAGGTTATGTAAGCAAGAAAGACTTTGAAGCAAAAATCGAAGAGTTTCTTAAGAAGTAACCGATTTTGAATTGGCCATTCGAATGGCTTTGAGTTCTTTTCCGGTTAGGTGCTGCCAAAAGATCGGGTCCATGCGCGCTGTGCGCGAGGCCTGAAAGTGTAAGATCACTGTCTTTTCTAGCGGCACTTGATCTCGATCGAAGATCTGCATGTATTCTAAGGGGAGATTTCCAATTTTTAATGGAATTTCCCCTTTTCTTATGAGTGAAATCATCACCGGCTGATCAGGAATTAGATTTTTTCTAGGACGACTATTCATTTTCTGTAGCGTTTCATACCAGAGTCTCAAGAACTTTTTCGTATTATTTGTTGGGCTTACATAGATCGTTGCGTTGCGGGCATGTTTAGTTTTGGCATTGTTAAAGTAAAGACCCAGATCAACTTCTTGGAGGTTGAGGTTTGGCTTTTTTAGCAAAATTCCGTCTGAGTCGACCCAAAGAAGGGGGCAGTTAAACTTTTCTAAGCACTCGAGGATAAAAAGGGGTTTTTGATTGCAGTTTTTCTCCCATGCGCCCAGATCCTCTCTTTCTTCGATATAGTGATCAATTTGCAGCGCTTTGCACGAGAGGGCAAGATCTTCTATCTCTTTTTCATAGATCGTACCTTTTGTGTAAAAAGAGATGACTTTAGTCATGATAATTGCTCAAGCACGTAGGGCAAAATCCCGCCGTGTTTATAGTATTCGATTTCAATTGCTGTATCGATACATGTGATGAGCTTTGCTTTTTTAGTGCCGTATTCTAAAGTTACTTCTTGGCGAATAGCCGGCTCTTTTTCTAGGTGTAAAGTGAAGGTGTCATTTTCAGAAATCCCTAAACTTTCCCAGCTTTGTCCTTCGGCAAATTGTAAGGGGAGGACTCCCATTCCGATCAAGTTGCTTCGGTGGATCCTTTCAAAACTTTGTGCAACAACTGCTTTTACACCGAGTAGAGCGGTCCCTTTGGCAGCCCAATCGCGCGAGCTTCCCATTCCGTAATCTTTGCCTGCAAAAATGATTAAGGGGGTATTTTTCTCCTTGTACTTTTCTGCAGCATCAAAGATAGGCATCACTGTCCCATCTGGCATATAGGCGGTAAATCCACCCTCTTTTCCCTTAGCCATTTTATTGACAATTCGGACATTTCCAAACGTTCCTCGCATCATCACTTCGTGGTTGCCACGTCTGCTCCCATAGCTGTTGAAGTCGATCTCTTTAATTCCTTGAGAAATGAGATATTTTCCTGCCGGTGTATCTGCTTTAAAGGCTCCTGCTGGAGAGATGTGATCTGTGGTTACAGAATCCCCAAGCAGTAGTAGGGGGCGCATATTTGTAAATGTGGGGGCAACGTATGGGTCGAAAAAGGGGGGTTTTCTAATGTAGGTACTTTTCGCCTCCCAGGGATATTGGGCGCTTTTTTTAGAAGGGATGGTTTGCCAAACAGGGTTGTCTTCTAGGATGTGTGAATAGCGCTTTTTAAACATTTCTGGCTGGATGCCTTTGGAAATGGTATCGTAAATTTCTTTAGAAGTGGGCCAGAGGTCTTTTAGGTATACAGGCTTGCCTTCCTTGTCTTTACCTAGGGGCTCTTTAGTCATATCAATATCAACTCTTCCAGCAAGGGCAAAGGCGACAACTAAAGGGGGGGACATGAGGAAATTGGCCTTTACAGAGCCGTGGATTCTGGCTTCGAAGTTCCGATTCCCACTTAAAACGCTCGCTGTAATCAGGTCGTGCTCTCTAATTGGATCTTCAATTGCCGATTCAAGGGGTCCGCTATTGCCAATGCAGGTAGTGCAGCCGTAAGCTACGAGCTGAAAGCCAAGTTTGTCGAGATATTGCTGAAGATCTGTTTTGGCAAGATAATCTGTCACAACGCGAGATCCAGGAGCTAAACTTGTTTTTACAGAGGGGCTAATGGTGAGCCCTTTCTCAACTGCCTTTTTAGCCAAAAGTCCCGCGCCTACCATCACAAATGGATTGCTTGTGTTTGTACAGCTTGTAATGGCTGCAATTACAACACTGCCATGGCCCAATGTCCCTTGGCTTGGCGTTGGGTGTTCGCCATTTTCGTCGACAGGATGTGTGAAGGGGCGGTTTGTAACCATCTCCTGTTCACTCCAAATCGCCATCGGATTTTCTGATTTCGTTGAGCCCCCGGAATCGTGAGCGAAATCTGCCCCATGCGAGTGAAGCTGCACTTTTTTCCCCATTTCCGCTTCTTTTTTTCCATAACCGCCAGAGGCTATGGGAGCAGAAAACAGCTCAGTAAATTTGTCTTTTAGATCTGTGAGGTGAATTCTGTCTTGAGGTCTTTTGGGCCCTGCAACAGATGGTTTTAAAGAAGATAGATCGAGTTCGACAACTTTGGTGTAATCAATTGCCCCTTTTTCTGGGATGCCAAACAGCTCCTGCGCTTTGAGGTATTTTTCAACGAGCTCCACTTGCTTTTCTTCGCGGCCCGTCATCCTTAAATAATCGAGCGTTTTGTCATCAACGGGGAAAAATCCCATTGTAGCCCCATATTCTGGTGCCATGTTTGCAATGGTTGCTCGGTCAGCAACGGTAAGGCTTGCTGTCCCTTTGCCAAAAAACTCGACAAATTTTCCTACAACTTTTTCTTTTCGCAAGAGCTCTGTCACTCGTAAGGTGAGATCGGTTGCAGTGATCCCTTCTGGCATCACCCCTTCTAAATGCACTCCGATTACCTCGGGTGTTTGAATCGAAACAGGCTGACCCAACATGGCAGCTTCTGCTTCAATGCCCCCAACTCCCCAGCCTACAACGCCAAGACCATTGATCATAGTTGTATGAGAGTCTGTTCCTACAAGAGTATCTGGATATAAAACTTTATCTTTTTCGGTGACAACAGTTGCAATGTGTTCCAAATTTACTTGGTGGACAATTCCAATCCCTGGAGGGACGACTTTAAAGGTTTTAAATGCCTCTTGCCCCCACTTGAGAAACTCATAGCGCTCTTTGTTGCGCTCAAACTCAATTTTCAAATTGAAGAGAAATGAATCTTTTGTTCCAAATCGATCGACTTGCACTGAGTGATCAATGACGAGATCAACGGGTACTAACGGCTCAACTTTTTTAGGATCTGATATCGCATCGCGCATTGCGGCTAAATCAACAAGAAGAGGTACACCAGTAAAGTCTTGTAATATGACTCTTGAAACGATAAAGGGGACATCTTTTGGGTCTGGTTTTTTTGCATTCCATTTCGCAAGGCGCCCTACATCTTCTTCTGTGACTTTTTTGCCGTCGCAGTTACGCATGAGAGATTCAAGCATGATTCTAATCGATACAGGAAGCCGAGAGGAGGAACCTACGAGCTCTGGCAAAGAATAATATTCATACTCACCAAGCGATTTTTTCATAGACCCTCTTTTTTTTCTCAAATTTGCATTATCATCACTTCCCCTTTTTATTGCGAGTAGATCAAATGAAATTGTTGTCTAGAGGGTGTCTACACTTTGTAGTCCCCCCTTAGGGTTGGCACATTTCAATAGGTGCTAGCACTTTTTTCCACTTATCGATGTATTTTATAACTTGTATCAGTTGTCCTGTTTGGATTACGACAATCAGATCGTTTGAATCCTTAAGGCTCGCGTTATTCTGACAGAAAGCTCCCGTTTCATAGGTATGGCATTCTTGATCTAAGATGTAGGCGGTTGGGGCAACTAGTTTTTGTGCGATCAGTTCATCTAAAAAGGCTTGTCCGCTTTCCAAGTATTGCTCACCATGAGTTTGAAATACGATGAGCTGTCTTCCAGTGTTTGCAAGCTCGAGAAAGTGGGTTAAATTCATCATTCTAGATACTCCTTTTACCACTCCCTGTCGGTATGTGAATTGAGGGGCAGTAGGATCTTGAATAAGAAGATAAAGGTGATGAAATTTGGACTTTGTTTGAACCCGTTTGGTTTCTAAACCAATCTGGATGTCGCTCATTGGGGTGACAAAGAGCTGATGGGTTGAAAAAGTTTCAGAAGGTGTTTGAACGATTGCCAGTTGATTGTTCAGATCAAATCTCAGATTTTCTGCTTTGCATTGTGTGTAAAGGGAGATGTCTTCTTGAGAAATGAGTTTGAGAAGTTGATCGATGAGTTCAAAACATCCCTTTGAAAAATACCAGCCCAGTTTATCTTGTCCTTCGATAAAGGGACGCGTTGGGTCATCTAATGAAACGGTTTTACAACCAATGTAGGTTTCAAAAAAGGCTTTAAGTTTAGTGTCAGTTCCTACTAGATGGCAACCCAGATCTACATGATCAATGCCACAGGCGTTAATCGATTGCCAAGCGCCCCCACAGAGGCTATTTTCTTCGAGGATGAGAACTTTTTTCCCGCTCTGTGCTTGGTAGAGTGCCTCTAAGAGAGAAAAAGGGCTTGTCCCAATGAAGATGCAGTCGAAATCTGCTGCAAAGAGGGAAAATTGAAGTAAGATACAGATAATAAAGCGCATGCAGATCCTTTTTTTTCCCAGGGATCTTAACGAAAGCTATATTTTTTTTTGAAGGATTTTAGAAACTTAGCCGTTTTTTATTTTTTGCCAAGCTGCGCGGGTCAGTTTTTGGGGCCAATTTGCCCATTGGATGCGGTAGGATGGAATGTCACTTTCTTCGACCCAATGTAGATCTTCATCTCTTTCAATTCGATCGGGAAAGCGGATTCCATCGAGATGATCGATTTCGTGTTGAAAGATTCGCGCAGTATATCCTGAAAATTCTTGTGTGATGATATTGCAATGTCGATCGTATGCTTTGATCAGGACTTTATTGCAGCGAGGAACAAGGCCGCAAACATTCGATGTTGAATAGCACCCTTCTCTCCAGGTGCTCATTTCGTCCGAGCGCCAAAGAATTTCAGGGTTGATGAACTCTCTTATTTGGGGGAGAGGAGGCTCTTCTGTTTCGGTGAAAACCCCGGTTGCAGCCACATCTACTAAGATGATCCGTTTTTGGATGCCAATTTGGGGTGCTGCTAGACCAACAAGTGTCGCTCTAGTCCGATCAGAGCTCTCAGCAAATGCGATATCGAACATGGTGTCGATGATCTCTTGAGTTTCTGTTCCCCGAATATGACACGGACAAATAGGAAATGATTGCTCATTGAGCTGGGGATTTGTAGGGGCTAGAAATAGTGTCATTGATAAAAGTAGATAAATCATAAGGAAAAAATTTTACCGAAAAGGCAAAACAATGCAAGATGTTTTTATGTATATTCAAAAACTCATAGAGACGCTGCATCCTTTTGGCGATGTTTTGGAAGTAGGTTTTGGAAAATGTTCTGAAGAGATTCAGAAGTATCACCCCAAAAGCCATACAATCATAACAACAGATTCAAAAGCACATAGTTGGGCGAAAAAACATCCGACAGTCAAAATCGTCGATGACATTTGGCAAGGAGCTTTGCCTTCCTTGGGGGTATTCGACACCCTTTTTTTTGGCATCGATCCGGTGGAGAGCCCCTTTTTAGCAAAGATGAAATATTCGGAAAGCGATGTAGATGTTTTTTGTAAAACGGTTACGGAAAAAGAAGCCCTTTCGCGCTTTTTATCTGAGCTTGAGCAAAACGGGCAAATCGATTTGGCCTTAAAGGAAAAAATGATCAAAAAGTATCATTTGTCTCATGAAAAGCCCCCAGCTGCAAAGCGCTCTGGACAGATGCTAGATTTTCTAAAGCATTGTATCGATTCACATATGCGAAAAAAGAGCCGTTTTTCCTGTTTTTTAAAGAGTGAATTAGACGACCCTCAATTTTTTGATGAAATCATCGTAAATCCATTTCTTGACTACCGAGAAGATGGAAGAATCATTGTCATAGAGAAGCTGGGGTAGTGTGAAGAAAATATCCGTTAGGGAAAATGGTTTAGTGGGCACTTTGTTTCGAGAGGGGAGTCCCACATCTGCGATCGTCCTTTTAGGCGGAATGAGCGGGGGGATGAATGAAGAAAGAGCTGAACTTCTTGCTCAAAATGGGTATACCGTTTTTTCTCTGGCCTATTTTGGGGCAAAATCTTTGCCCGCTACCTTGAATCAGGTCCCTTTAGAGTACTTTGAAAAAGCTTTTCAGTTCTTGCGCTCCGAGACGGATCAAATTGGTCTTTGGGGCGGGTCTCGCGGAGCTGAGTTGTCTTTGCTTTTAGGAACGCAGTTTTCTGATCAAATCAGTGCGATTGCAGCCCATGTTCCAAGTAGCGCTGTTTATGGAGCGCTCGATGACTATAGCAAGCCCGCTTGGACATATAGAAATAAGCCCATTTTCCCAAATGCTCCTTTTACTTATGAAGAGATTGCAAGTGGAAAAAATGTTGAATCTGCAATTGCTTCTACCCCATTTTTTATCAATGGTATGCAAGATAAAGAAGCCTTTGCTAAATCATCAATTCCCGTAGAAAAAATTAAATGCCCCCTTTTGCTGATATCAGCAGGGGACGATCAGATGTGGCCCTCGGCACTTTTCGCAAATCAAATTATCGACAGGTTAAAGGAGCATCGATCACAGGTTCACTACACACATTTGCACTATCCAAAAGCGGGCCACGCTCCAGCGAAAGGAACCGTGGGACTTCATCCAGTTATGAACCGGTGGTTTGTTTATGGGGGATCAGAGGAAGAAAATGCATTTGCAGCAAAAGATTGGTGGGAGCAGACTTTAAACTTTTTCAAAGAGAGGCTATGAGACGGGTTCTTGATCGTTTTCGTGCAGTTGATTTAAGTCATGAATTACATGAGCAAATACCTACTTGGTCTGGCGGTTGTGGCTATCGATTGGAAGTAAAACTTGATTATCCACAAGGTCTTTGTGTGCAAAGTCTCAAAAGTCATGCAGGCGTTGGGACGCACATCGATGCGCCCTCGCATTTCTTTGATAACTCTTTAAATGTTGGCGAAATTGCACTTGAAAATTTGATCGTTCCCGTTTGTGTTCTTGATTTAAGACAGAAGATGGATCCAAACCTTTTTGTTTTGCCCCAAGATCTTGAACTTTATGAAAAGACTCACGGAAAAATTGCAGAAAATAGCTTAGTTTTAGCAAATACTGGGTGGAGTCAATTTTGGATATATCCAGATCAATACCGCAATGTGCAAAGTGATGGAAAGATGCATTTCCCCGGATTTTCTGAGTCGGCTGCACTTTTTCTCATCGAGAGAAATGTAGTTGGCTTGGGGATTGATACCCTATCTCCAGATGGTTCTACAAATGGGCCGGGCGTTCGGTATCCTGTTCACGAATCTATACTCGGAGCCAAGAAGTATATTTTAGAAAACTTGGCTAACTTAGAACAAATGCCCCCTAGGGGAGCATTTGCGCTCGTTATGCCGCCACGCTCCCGTGATGCGACAGAGTCGGCAGCACGTGTGGTTGGGCTTATTTCATCTGATTAGTGACAGCCACATGAGCTAGACTGACAGCTAGCTGCCATGTCGCTTGCTATCTCAATAAGGATGCCATTGAAGTCTCGTACATAGCCAACTGTTTGCCCCCATGGCTTTTGCTCAGGTGCTGCAACGAGTTCCGCTCCTGCATCGACTGCAGTATTAAGAGATTTTTGAACATTTCTAGTTGTAAAGGAAATTTCGCAACCCGGAAGCTCTTTGGGGGTAATTTGGCTAAATCCTTGTGGTAAATTTTGTTTTGCAAGTTCGATCGACGCAAAGCCAAGGGCAGTACTTCCTGTTTCGAGCTGGCCATAATGGCCACTTGGATCGACAAAGGCCTGGGTAAGACCAAAGGCTTTTTCAAAAAATTCAATGGTTTTCTTTACATTTTCTACATAGTAAATAACTGTACCTAAACGGTTCATAAAGCCTCCTGAAAAGGGCCCATCATACCATGGTTTTTACTTCCTTACAATTGGTGATTTTGGTACTCTTTGAGGCATGAACTTCATTATCTATTTATTTTTTTACATAGGCTCTTTGGGGGCGATGTCGAAGGCTCCGGCATCCACATTTGTTGCTCCTGAAAATCTTGGAGTAAGGACTTTATCGTTTGAAGATGCAAAGAGAAATCGACCTGTTGTTGTTGAGCTTTGGTACCCTTCAGCGCAGGTGGGATCCATTGATACTCCGCCAGATGTTGCTTGGATCCATCCAAATGAAGTCCGTGATGTAACTATATCTAAGGGCAAAAGACCTCTCATCGTAATGTCCCATGGACATGGTGGAGATAGGCGCGATCGTAGCTGGCTCGCTGAGCACTTAGTAAAAAATGGATTCATTGTCGCATCGGTTGAGCACCATGGGAACTCTTGGAAAACGTATAACCCTCTTTTAAGTTTACGTTTTTGGGAAAGATCTCGCGATGTATCTTTTACAATTGATCAACTTTTGAAAGAGCCGGGACTTAAAACTCAAATTGACCCAAAACGGATCGGTTTCGTCGGTTACTCGCTTGGTGGAATGACAGGCCTTTCTTTGGCGGGAGCTAAAGCTAAAAATGTGAAGGAAATTGCCATTCTTTTGCAGCAGCAGAATAAAGAAATAGAGCTAGAGCACATAGAAAAAATTGATTTTACCGAAGCTCATGGAGATTTCTCCGATAAGAGGATTAAAGCCTTTGTTCTACTTTCCCCAGCAGCATTTGTTTTCCCAGAACAGTCTTTAAAAGAAGTTAAGGTCCCAGTGGCTGTAGTTGCCTCTGAAGGCGATGAAGTTCTCCCGTTCAAAGATCATGCATACAAGGTAATTACGCACATGGCTCCTAAAAAGCTAAAGCTTTTAAGGGAAAAAGCGTCTCATTACGTCTATCTTAATCGAGTGTCTGAAAGGGGTAAAGAGCTCCTGGCAGAACGCATTCATTCAGATGAAATTCAAGAAGAAAGAGTTGCTGTTCATAAAGAAGTTGGCGCGCTCTCTGTTGAATTTTTCAAAGAGCACCTTAAGTAATTTTCAAAACAGATACGGAATGATCTTGTAAGGGACTGCCTCACAATATTTAGCCCAGTTTTCCCCATATTTGTCATGGCATCTTTTGTCGTGGCGGTAGGCTCTGTCGATGAGAAGTACGGTTAAAAAGATCACGTAAAAGTAGGGGATTACATTTCCAAAAAGAGCGGGCACAGTCCAGAAAAATGCAGCGAGAATTTCTGGGATGTAATGGAAGTGTCTAGATAGTCCCCACCAGCCAGATGCGAGAAGAAGTGTTTGTTTTGTCTCCCCAGATTGTGTTTGATAAGGTGCATGAATGAGTATTGGCTTTGTTCCCCAAATAAGACACGCCCCATTTTTTGCCCTTACTTGTTGCCTTTGCCTATCAGCTAAAAAGTTAATCGCAATGCTTGCAACTCCTGCTAAAAAGATTGCAGTTGCAGTGAATGTGCCAAGTTCGATGGGCTGATTGACCAAATACATTGTGGGAAGAGTGTAAAAGCAAGGAACCCAAACAAGGCATCCCCAGCAAATCATAAAACCTGCGCGATCATGCATGATATCTAGTGAGCGTAAATACCCAGTTTCCCAAAAGAAGAATTTTGCAATGTAGATAAGTTGAAGGGTAACAGCAACAAGCATTGAATCACTTAATCCATATAGTTGCTGCTGTTTTGCGGCGTACGAGAGCAATATGAGAGACCAGCTCATCATTCCAAATCTGCAATTGGTAAACATCTTCACATCCCAGCCGTAAATGCGAGGATAAAGTTCAGTTCCCCAATAGTAATCGAAAAGGGCATTGCCGGTTGTTCCAGAGTCTGAACTTGAAGGAGCGTATTTCCCTTTGAAGTAAAGAGCTAAACAAAAAACAAGGCTAAAGCAATTAAGGGCTCCAAGCAATGGGCCTAAGTTGTCATAAATAATCGTTGGGGAAAATAGGTGGAACTTATAAGAGGCCAAAATGAACGAGACAAAGGTGATCAAATAACATGCAATCCCATTGGCCTTGTAAATGGGGACATTGCCTTTTGGTGTCACTGGGCCTAAAAAAGGTTTTCCTGGGACAAACTTCATTAAAAAAAGTTGAAAAGCAGCGAATACTGCAAGGATTTTCCAAGCTAATGGCGAGCCAAAAAAGACGGGCTTTGCTATCAGACTGAGTGTAGAAATCAGGCTGCTTTGAGAAATCATTTGACCTAGAGCGATAAACGATCCGTTGAGAGCGGTTGCTGTATACCAAAATACAAAAACAGCTGGGGGGCATATGGTTAGAAGGAGTAAGGGAACAATGGATTTTCGAAATATAATATTTGCACGAGAAGTGAGTGTACTCATTTAAGGGTCCCTCCGGGGTCAATTTTAGAAATATAATAATTTCCCCCTTTTTTGCCACCGCATTTTTTGATTCAGATAAATAAAGGGTGTGGTAAGATGGTTCAAACTCTTGCGTTCAGGCAAGGGCAATAGATAAGAAAATGGCAAAAAACACAACTACTACGATTTTCCTCAAAGGAACTGTCGCCAATGGCGGGACAGGCTGCGTAGTGATGTGTGTGGCCACATCGCTCTAATTGCCTAAAACCGCCTGAACTTCCAAAAAAATCAAAAAAACAATTTAAGACAAGAGGGGCAGGCGGGAAGCAAGTACTAACCCGAAGGAGATACCATGTCTATTAAAGCTGAAACAGATCAATGCCCGAAAATTAGTGTTTTTTCTACGGGACTCGCCCTTTTCTCGATGTTTTTCGGGGCAGGGAACCTGATTTTCCCCCTTATTTTGGGAAATCTTGCAGGTACGAACACCCCTTATGCCATCGTGGGCCTTGCTATTTCGGCTGTCATTTTCCCCTTTTTAGGTCTCATTGCAATGATGCTTTATTCAGGAGATATTGTTGTTTTTCTAAAGCGGCTAGGAAAATGGCCCGCTTGGATGTTGCTTTTAGTGTTGCAGCTAAGTCAAGGTCCCTTTGGAGCGATGCCTAGGCTTGTGACTTTAATGCATGCAAGTATCAAACCCTATTTTCCATCCCTGACTCTTTCTGTCTTTAGCCTGTTGATTTGTGGTGCAATTTTTCTTTTGATTTTGCGCCCACAAAGAATTATCCACTTACTTGGCTCGGTCTTAACCCCGCTGCTCCTTTTAACATTGGGCGCGTTGATCGTTTTTGGTGTGCTCTCAGCGCCAGATGCGCAAACTTCTGTAGAGGCTGGCTCGACCCACTTTTTTGAGGGGTTAAAAATGGGGTATCAGACGACAGATTTGATCGCAGCCCTTCTTTTTGCAACGGTGATTTTACCCCATCTTTCTCAAGGAACTACCGATCGCAAAGTGATTCGTCGCAGAATGACTCAAGCGAGTTTAATTGCATCGACTCTTTTGATGGTAAGCTACATTGGACTGTGCTGGATTTCCGCGCACCACAGCTGGACTTTGGGCGCGTCTGCACCAGAGGATTTGCTTCAAAAAATTGCTGAAAAGATATTAGGGCCTTTTGGTTCATTTGTCTCTTCTGCTGCAATTTTTCTGGCTTGCTTGACTACAGCTTTGTCGTTAGCGAGCGTTTTTTCTCAATACTTGAAAAAAGATCTCTTTAAGGAACAGATTGGGAATGGGTGGTCTTTAATTGTGACCTTAGGAGTTACAGCCCTTTTGGCAAACCTAGGATTTAGTGGGATTGTTAAGCTTTGGGGGCCTTTATTAGAAGTTCTTTATCCGGCGCTCATCGTCCTTTGCATATTCAATATTGCTCACAGAATCTATCAAGTTAAAACCCTTCGTGTCCCTGTGTTTTTTACACTGGCACTTTGCGGATTTTACTTCTTTTAGTTTGTAAAAGAACCAGACAGATAGAGCCACTTCCCATCGAGTTTTTCGAAGTGGCTCTTTTCATTTAGTTGAAAGGGAGCGCCTTGTTCGAGATATGCGATAAAATGGACTGTCGGATCAGAGGGGTCCGGATACTTTGGATGAAGTATTTCTAGCTTTACAAAGCGGGTCGTATTGCAAAATTGACGCACCCCTTTTTCCCATTTACTCACATCTTTTTCAAAGTAGGGGCTTTGGGGATGGGTTGTCTCTATGATGTAGCTGACCTTAGAAAGTGCGTATGCTGAATAGCGAGAGCGCATCAGATCTAAGGCAGTTGGGGGTAGCATTCCGTCGTGGTAGAGCTTGCAACACTGCTCGTATGATTTACCTGAGCAGCATGGGCAGTTCATTTAGATGGCTCTAAGGAGGAGTTTTGCAGCAAAAGCGATCGCAATCGGCATCCGAACAGTACTCCAGCCCCAAAGCTTGTGGAATATGCTTAAAACAGTCAAGACGATCAGAGCGGGGTAGATCGCTTCAAGGATCGGGCCTAAAACTTTTGCAATTCCTGAAAACTCAAGTGTTGAGGTGAAAAATGCAATCGCAAGTGTTGTAAATATTGCGGTTGAATTGTTGATTTTATCCTTAGTGACTTCCTTTTTAAGGAAATCGGCAAAAAGGGATGTAAGGACGATTGCTGTGGTAAAGCATGCCAAGACAACAGCCAAGCAAACAATCGGTGCCGCCCAAGGTCCTAGCGCTGCTTGCGCGATGAAGCCTAGCATTTCTTGAGGAGGGATATTAGCCAGTTGCGGTGCGTACATAGAGCCAAGAACAACGAGGATGAAATAGATGATCGAAAGAAGTCCCGCTCCAATCATCGCTGCCTTAAAAAATGTTGAAAGGGTGTTTTCTTCGCTCTTCGACTGGTCTTTTAAGTGTTTTATGACAAACGCCGAAAAGAAGAAGGCAGCGAGCAGATCCATTGTCTGGTAGCCTTGGAAGATCCCCATTTTAAAACTTTCCCATTCACCACCTATACTTGCTGTCGGAAGGTCGACCGAGATAAGGCCAAAAAAAGCAATCGCAGCAAGAGAGACGAGGAGTATCGGGGTCAAAACAGATCCGAGAAGGGGGACAATCTTATTTTTCCGAATTGTGAGTAAAAAGACAATTGCGCAGGTTCCTACGCTGAAAATCCAAAGAGGAGTAGTAGGTATAAGTAACTTAAATGCGCCATGTGCAACCGTGATGCAACGAGCCAGAACTCCAAATGGACCCATTAAAGAGAGGGCGATAAGGGGAAACCAGAAGGTGGCGGGTTTTCCGAGTCTTCCAAAAAAATCTTTTGAACTTCCGTTGAAAAGGAGCATCGCTAAAATTCCAAGGAAGGGGACCAATACGCCGGTTAGTAAAATTCCAATGGAGGCGAGGTTAAAGTGCCCATTGCTAAGTTGACCGACCACAAGGGGGAATACGAGGTTGCCCGAGCCGAAGAACATCGAAAACATCGCCAGACCCGTAGATAAAATCAAAGTTTTGTTTTTCATACCACGAATTATAAAAGGAGCCTCTTGAAAAAGCAAAGGTTTTGTCGTGACGCCCTCTTAAGTGCCCATCTAAATTGCGTTGATTATGTTGGTAATTCTGTTTTTTGAAGCCTTGAAATCTATATGTAACTGATATATAACGTTAGATTGCAGGTTGGATTTTAATGGAGTATGAGTGTTTTTATTTAATAGGTTGAGTGCTGCTGGGTGTGTTGTTGCTGGGTCGGCACTCACGTCGTTAAGTCCGTTTTTTATAGAATTTTCTGGAATTGAGGCGGTTGCGAGTAGTTTTTATCGATTGGGGATCGGTGGGGCGGCCCTTTTTCTTTTCGTCTTACTGAGTAAAAAGCAGCTACCTAAAAAGAAGACTGTTGGCCTTTGCTTTTTGGCCTCCATTTTGATCTCAATGGATCTTGTGATGTGGAATCAAAGTATTCTTTATGTAGGACCTGGTCTCGCAACAGTTTTGGGGAATTTAGAGATCGTTTTTTTGGTCATTATTGGAGCTGTTTTTTTTCGAGAAAGGCTCCCTTTAAAATTTTTAATCATGTGTTGTTTGATCGCTATCGGTATTTACGCTCTGATTACCCCTTACTTAATCGATTTTAAAGTTCAAAATTTAGTGGGTATTGCTGTCGGGATCAGCTCCTCTTTAGTTTATAGTGTTTACCTGCTTTTGATTAAGACGGTTGGGAGAGAAAATTCTGAAATTTCCATTCTTTCAATCCTTTCTGTGATTTTCTTATTTGGGGCGAGCCTTTTAGGTTCCTATATCCTCATATCGCCCTCTTTAACGTTTGCAATTCCGACATGGCAGGGAGTGGCCTGTGTGGTTTCTAACGGATTGACCTGTCAGGTTTTTGGATGGTTTTTGATTTCTAAAGGCCTAAAGGATGTAAAGTTATCTTTGTCTGGGTTGTTGATGTTAACTCAGCCTTCGCTTGTCTTTATTTTCGACTGCTTTTTCTTAGGGAGAAATACGGAGTGGATTCAAATTTTTGGTTGCATTCTCCTTCTTTTGGCGGTTTATGGGGCAAGCCAAAAACGGTCTGAAGAGCCGGCTGTTGCATGATATTGGTTTGCTAATTATTTCCCCCTTCTGTTAAAAAATAAACTTTCAATTTTTGAAGAGGATGTATGATGCACAATAACTTAATGAATCCAACGGCGATCCATATCGTTTCAATCATTGCAGGGATACTTGTTCTTGTCTTCCCCCGCATATTGAATTATGTTGTTGCTCTCTACCTTATTTTTGTTGGGGTTTTAGGACTCATCATGATGTCGTAGATATCCGTTGATAACTAGTCGAAATAACTTTGCCTATTCATCTTTATTTTTATTTAGGTGTTTTGGGTAGAACAACTGTTAGAAAATTAACTATTGTCGTAATATTTACCGACTTTAGGCGCTAATTTTAAAGGATGTTGGTATGAATTTTTTTAAAAAACTCTCACTGAGAAGTCTCGGCAGTTTTTTTGCTGTGATAGCTCTTTCACTCACTTCTTGTTTAAACGCCTCTGAAGAAAAGCATGGGGACAAATTTGTTGTAGGGACAACGAGTGGCTACGCCCCTTATGTAAGTTTGAATGCTCAAGGAGAGTACGAAGGGTTTGATATCGATCTTGCGTATTTAATTGGTAAACGGCTCAACCGTGAAGTTGTCATTCGTGATCTCGGAAGCATGCCAAGTCTTTTGGTTGGACTTAAAAAGAAGAAAATTGATGCAATCATTTGGGCTATGTCCATAACGGATGATCGAGAAAAAGAGATGGACATGATCTATTACCAAGGCGATAAGATTTGCGAGATGCCGTTTGTGTTTTGGAAGCAAGTCCCCAAAGGTGTTGAAAAAATTGAAGATCTTGCAAAAGTTCCAAACTGCACAATTTGTGTTGAGGCGGGCTCTTATCAGGACTCTGTTTTACAAAAGTATCCAGATCTTAAGGTACGTTACTTAGATAAAATTGCAGATTCAATTTTGGAATTAAAGTATCGGAAGGCTCTGTCTACCGTGCTAGACAACTCCTTAATTGAGCTGCTTCAGTCTCAATATAAAGATTTAAAGGTTCTCAACCTTCCCCTTCCTTCTGATCAAAGAAGCTTGGGCAATGGGATATGTATCCACAAGGAAAATTCTGAGCTAACGCAGAAGATCAATCTGATTGTTGCAGATCTGATTGCCGAAGGAGAAATTGCTAAGCTAGAAAAGAAGTGGAACCTAACGCACTAAGAGATTGATATGGATGCTTCCCTTTGGATTGAGTTCCTCTATAGAACTTTGCCGCTTCTTGCTATGGGGGCGGTAATGACTCTCAAAGTCTTGGTTTGTGGGGCTTCGATTAGTTTTGTATTGGGGATTGTTTTTGGCGTTGTCTGCTGCGAAGAGATAAAAATCCCTTATATCTCACCGATCATTGAATTCATCACATTTGTGCTCCGTGCTGTCCCATTTTTTGTGCAGCTTTTGATCGTATATTTTGTTGTACCAGATCTCATCGGCATCGATTTAGAAGTGTTTTCTGCTTCGATCTTGGCAATTGGGCTCTGTTCAGCAGGCTATGTGTGTCAAATCGTGAGGGCGGGGATCAACTCGATCCATGTTTCTCAATGGGAAGCTGCATTCGCCCTTGGCTACAATAAGGTGAAGACGTTGTTTTATATTATTTTGCCTCAGATGTTTAGAAATGTTCTTCCGGCTTTCAATAACGAATTTGAATCGATGCTGAAAAGCACTGCGATCCTCTCTTCGATTGGGATGCTTGAGCTCACTCGAATGGGGATGAACATGGTGTCTAGAGAGTTAAAGCAGCCTCTAGCCATTTACTTACTTGTGGCTCTGTTCTATGTTGCAATGTCTGTTGTATTGAACTTCGTGGCAAAATACTTTGAAAGAGCCCTCTTCAAGAAGGTAAAGGCCTAATATGATTCGTGTAAACAAGCTCTCTTTGATCAAAACAAAAAAAGCGAAGCACAGCATTTTGCTAGACGATATTAGTTTGGATATTGCTAGAGACCAGATCACCTTGTTTTTAGGGAAAAGTGGATCGGGGAAGACTTCTATGCTTCGATGCTTATCGCAAATTGAGAAGGAGTATGATGGCGAAATTCTCTTTGAAGGAAGGCCTATTGATCAGCTTTCTCAGAAGGAGCGTTGTCAGCTCATTGGATTTGTCCCGCAGGCATATGCCCTATTTCCATTTATGAGTGTTTTGGATAATTGTGCACACCCCCTTCGAGCTGTTTTGGGCTACTCGAAAGTGGATGCATATAAAAAAGTAGATGAGCTTGTATCTACCTTGGAGATGCAAAACCTTCTCCACTTTTTTCCTCACGAGCTCTCTGGAGGTCAGCAGCAAAGGGCTGCAATTCTCCGTGCGCTTCTGCTCAATCCGGTATTTTTACTTTTAGATGAGCCCACTTCCGCTTTAGATCCTGATAACACGAATCTTTTGATTAAGATCATTCGCAGGCTAAAAAAAGAAGGTAAAGGGGTTATCATTTCTAGTCAGGACATGTATTTTGCACAAAAAATGTCGGAGTCTGTTTATTTCCTAGAACAGGGAAGGGTTGTACAGCAGCATGACTTTTCTTTGGACCCTGAACTTTCAAGAGAAAGTAAGCTTGGAAGATTTTTAAATCCTGATGAAAGACCTGAAATTGTCCCTTTTGAAAGGCCAGAATTCGTTCAAGTTTAATTCTTCTGAGGGCCTTACGGCTCGCAGTGTTTAAGTAAGCGCCTGCAAATTTTGTCGGCGCTTCATTAAAACTTCACATCTATTTGTTTTTTTCTTTAACTAAATTTTCTAATCCGCTAAATTCCCCACTCATTTTAGGCAATACTTAAATTTTTATGTTACGACTTGTTCAACCCTGTAGGAGGATCCTTATGACAGCTGTTAATTTACCTAGACCTGAAGTGCGCCCAGCTCCTCAAGAAGAAAGTGAATTTGGGGAAATAGTTTCGTCCCAAAGAGGGGAAAGGCCCGATTATTCGATCAATAATCGTTTAGGTACCCCTTCAGGGTTTACTAATTATACTCCACAAGAGGCCACATGTGTTATAGATTGGAAAGCTAAGCTTTTGGAGGTATTTAAAACCTATGGGTACACAGGGATTGATACCTCTCCCGTGGAATATGCTGAGAATTTGCAGCTTACGGGAGGGTTGGATAAACAGATCTTCGGAGTAAGCAGACTTCAAGATGGGACGTTGACAAAGTTTGGACTTCCTTTTGACCGTACAGTTCCTATGGCTATTTATCTCGCTAAACACCACCTACAAATGACATTTCCTTATTCAAGATATGATATTGATTGGTCATGGCGCGGCGAAACTGCAAAAGCGGGAAGATACCGCGCATTTATTCAAGCTGATGTTGATACGGTTGCTCCAGAAATTTCAGCTCTAGCAGATGCTCAATGTATCGTAACTCTCATTATGGGGTTAGAGCGTCTTGGGGTTCCAAAATGTAATGTGTTTTTGAACCATGTCGATGTTGCGAAGTCATTTCTTAATGATGTCGGTATTCCGAGTGATAAGCAAAATGATGCTCTTCGGGCAATTGATAAGCTAAAACCTGATAATGAAGATGATGTGGTTGCCGAATTGGTTGCAAATGTCCCTGAGATCAATGAAGATACAGCTAGAGATCTTCTAAAGAGTATGAGCTATAGAGGTCCTCTTTCTGGATTTAAGTTTTCAAAAGAGACGAGCGTTGAGGCAAAAGCAGGATTGGCTCACTTAAGAGAGATTGAGAAAATTGCTCAGGGTATGGGAATCGATACAAGCATCTTCCAGTTTGCTCCAAATTTAACTCGTGGGCTCAACTATTACACCGGAGTGCTTTTTGAAACCTTTATGCCTGGAAGAGAGCAGTATGGGAGCATCGCAAGTGGAGGTAGATACGATAAGCTCGTAGAGATGTTCAATCCAAATCTTCACTTAAAAGGAGTTGGCGGCTCCATTGGCCTTACTCGGCTATTTGATGTAATGAAGGCTGAAAATTTGGTAGATCTTACCAAACAAACAACAGCTCAAGTTTTTGTTGGTTATCGGACTAAAGACGAACTTCAGGCGGCGATTCAAGTGGCCGCAGCTTTAAGAGAGCGAGGGGTTTATACAGAACTTCACCTCAATGTACCTAAAGTGAAAAAGGAGCTTAAAATAGTTGATGGCAAAGGGATTCCTTTTGCACTTTTAGTCATGAATCAAGATGAAATTGTTCTTAAAGAGACTTTTAAGAAAAAAACGACTGAAAAGCAAACGGATCAATTAACATTTACATCTATTGAAGATGCGGTTGCTCATATTGAGAGACTTAAAAATGAAGGATTGCTTGATCGTTCACAAAAGTCACAAACTGAAATCGAAGAGTGTAAAGAGCAGTAGTTGACCTTTCAAATTATGCGCCCTGAAAATGGGCGCATATCATATGTACCTATAGACCCTTTGAAATTTCTTCAAGGCCCTCAGCATCCTTTAGGATTTCGGACATAGTAATTTGCTCTAGCTCGAGATTGTTGATGTTTTCGTCATTCCCTAACGCTTCTGCTACGTGAGGAAATTTTCCGGTTGCGTAGCAATAATAGCTCGCTTTGAGATTCTCTTGCACTTTTAAAAGCTGAATATTTAATGCTTTATTATATTTGTGGGTTGCCCGCAACTTTGGTGTTGGGAGAACTTCGCAATGATCAGGCACTTTTGTCCAAAAGATTGCTAAGGGGCCGATCTTCGCAATTCTTACATATGCGCCACTATGGAAACGTTCGTTATCTTCATTTATTCTATGCGTTTCCCCGCAATTGCTATCTGTGCAAGGTGATGGGTACCAAGTTGTGATTGCTGCCATAATTTTCCTATTCGATTTTTCGTTTTAAGATACCTGATTCTAAAAGATTTTGTGCTGCAGTGTATTTTTCTTCAAAGCTCTCATCTTCTGTTTGAGGAAATGAGATTTTTGATTGGATTTTTTCAAAAAGCTCTTCACAGAGGGGATTTTTTGCATGTTTTGTTTTTCTGGCAAGCGAATAGGCTTGTGCTGTTGTAACTAAGTGAATGGCTAGCAATTCATTCATTAACCCGAGCTGTTCTAAAAGTTTTTGGGCAGCTGTCGCTCCGTAACTTACGACGTCTTCCGACTCATTTGCACTCGTCATATTATAGATAGATGCAGGATGTGCCAGAAGCGATATTTTATGAGCCAAAGCATTGCCCGTATATTGAGTGATCATAAATCCTGAATGAAAGCCCGCTTTTTTAGGGTCTGCTACGAGATAAATTGGCAGTTTTCCATCATTTCGGAACGGGTTGAGTAGATAGGTGAGCTGTCTTTCCATGGTGAGGGCGATTTTTGCATTTGCCATAGCGATGGTATCGGCAATGGTTCCTGTTGTCTCTCCGTGAAAATTTCCTCCTGACACGACAATCCAATCTTGACCGTTAAAGGCAATGATGCGAGATGGATCTGCGTCAGATGTAATTTCATCTCCTCGGAAAATAAGCGGATTGTCGGTGATTGCATTGAGCTCTCTTTCAATTTTTTCCCTTTGCTCTAAGATAATTTCAAGTTTTGGGCCTAAAATTTGGGGCAAGCAACGAATCGAGTAATCATTTTGAACTTCTTCAGGGTTTGCCGGTGGTAAAAATGGCTGAAGCATTTTTGCAACTCTCATTTGCCCTTTTTGGAAGCGCGCTGTATGCATCATAGAGTAAAATGCGGCGTCAATAGCAGAGCTTGCATTGAGAAAAAGTCCCGTGATTGAAACTAAGTTTTCTAGGAACTGGGTTTGTTTTTGGTACGCTATGGCAAGCATTGATGCCATAAAAGAGGTCCCGTTAGTGAGAGCAAGACCCTCTTTTGCCTTTGGCTGGAAAGGGGCAATGCCAGCTAATTGCAGTGCCTCTTTAGCAAGCATCCGCTTCCCTTGATAGGTGACTGGCGTCGGCTCTCCCATCATGGCTCTTCCTAAGCGCGCCAAAAAGGCGAGATCACCGCTTGCCCCCAAGGATCCAGTAGAAGGAACCTCTGGGATGATCCGCGCGTTGATCATTTCAATCAGTGTACTCATCGACTCAGAGGAAAATCCCGAGTACCCCTTAGATAAAGAGTGCGCTCTGAGATACATGGCACCTAACGTGATTTCGCTAGATAGAGGAGAGCCAATTCCTGCGTCATGGCTTAAGATCATATTCCTAGAAAGCTCTGCTGCCTTTTCTGCATCAACTGCAGTATTGCGTAGATCTGCAAAGCCGGTAGTGAGTCCGTAGACTCTCATTTTTTTCGATAAGACATAATCGACAAACTCGCGCGTTTCATCGAGGCGAAACTTTAGGCCTTCGCTTATGCTTAACGTATTGCTGCTCGATAAAAGTTGAGAAAATTCATCAAGAGTTATCCATGTATCTGTCTTCATGATTGTTTCGTGAGGGGAAATAAGTGTCGTGGCCATTTTTACACCTTCATTTTTTTGTGCTCAAACGATAGCACAGGAGCCGATTGATAAATCAAGCGAAAATAACTGCGAGAAATGTTGTAGCGAAATTTCAAGTTGTCATTATCGTTTGCGATCGGTAAAATTTTTTTCCGCTCAGATTCTTGGGCTAAACAAAAACAATGGGTAACCTATGTTTAAGAAAATTGGAATTGTACTCTCTTATCTCCCTCTCGTATTGAATGCTGGAATTTTTGATTGGTTCGAAGCGCTTTCGCCTAAAGCAGAAATTGCAAAAGAGCAGCTTGCAAATTTTGATCCACTGATTGAAGAAGCTTTAAAAGATTATCAAGTTCCGGGTCTTGCGGTGGGTGTGATTGTTGATGGTCATGTCGTATATGCAAAAGGCTTTGGATATCGCGATGTAGAAAATAAGCTTCCTGTTACTCCAGACACATTGTTTGCAATTGGTTCTTGCACAAAAGCATTTACCACATTTGCAATGGGCAATCTTGTTGATGAAGGGAAACTTTGTTGGGATCAACCAGTGATTGATATCCTCCCTGAATTTAGGCTTTGGGATCAGTTTGCTACAACGAATGTGACCATTCGCGATCTTTTAACGCATCGCAGCGGAATGCCTCGACATGAATTTGTCTGGTATAATTCAAAGATGGATAAAAAAGAGATGCTGAAGAGGATTCGTCATCTGCAGCCCTCGTTTGAAATCAGACAGCGTTATCAGTACGGCAATTTGATGTATTTTACAGCAGGTCTTGCCATTGAAGAGGCAACAGGAAAACCTTGGGATGAAGTCATTCAGGATAGAATTTTAAATCCATTGGGGATGACCCACACCAATTTTTCGGTAGATGCAACTCAAAAGACAAAAAATTTCGCTTTTCCCTATTTAGAAAGACACGATCAGCTCAAAAAAGTCCCGTTTAGGAATCTATCCCTAATTGGTGCGGCAGGCTGTATCAATTCCAATATCAAAGACATGATGCATTGGGTTCGAATGCAGCTTGATGGGGGTATTTACCAAAATAATGCACTCATTAGCCCATCTACCCTTCAAGAGATCCATGCGCCCCAGGTGATTATTCCTGGCGCTCCTGAAAGTAAAGAGTCGATGCTCTATGCGTATGCGATCGGTTGGGGTGTTTTATCTTATCGTGGACACTATTATGTAAGTCATGATGGGGTCTCTGATGGATTTACTTCTGTCGTTGGGTTTCTCCCTAAAGAAAACATTGGGATTGTGGTGTTAGTGAATAAAAATATGACCACATTACCTCGCTATCTTTCATTTGAAATTATCGATAAGCTCCTCAATTTGCCAAGTAGAGAGTGGTTTAAAGAAGGGGCGGACAGCATACGAAAGAACAAAGAATCGATGAAGGAGTCGGAACTCAACGAAGATCGGATGCGCAAAAAGGATACGAATCCAAGTCACGCGCTTGAAGAGTATGTCGGAATCTATGAACATCCCGGATACGGCAAACTTACGATTGAACTTGTCGATGGAAAATTGGAAGCGACTTATAACGATCTCTCTTTTGTCTTAGATCACTGGCATTACGATGTGTTTTCTGTCGTTCAAGAAAAACAGGATATGATCGTCTCTTTTGAAGGGACTAAGTTTACGTTTTGCAATAATGCAAATGGCGATATTGGAGAGCTGATTGTCCCCTTTGAGCCAACTGCAGATGATATTTTGTTCAAAAGGCGCGCTCTAGAAAAACACTCTACATTAGAGTATTTGCGCCAATTTACCGGAGCCTATGAGATTTATGGCTACATTGTTGAAGTTGTTATTAGGGACCATGCACTAGTTGCGATTATTCCAGGACAACCAAACTATCAACTGATTCCAACTTGTGAAAATGAGTTCACAGTGAAATCGTTGACAGGCACAACCGTTCGCTTTGTGATGGATCCAAACAACAAGGTCGATGAGATCTTGATGATCCACCCTTACGGCGCTTTTTCTGCTATTCCGAGAAGATAGCAGTGCTTAAAAATCTACGGTCATCCGTGTGGTTAGACCGTAGAGCGCAAGCAAGCCTGTATTGATCCATGTCTCTTTTGCGCTAGAGGCCCCTGATGACGTGGATCGATAGATTTCCTGTAGATTGAACCAAACGTTCATCTCAACGCCTGCAAAAAGCTCTACGCGGTTGTTCTTGTAGTTTTTTTGCCAAGATGGGCCTAGCAACATCTGTCCTGTTACAACAGGGCGTGTGTCTTTATAGGATGCATCGCGAACAGGGACTGCAGGGTTATCCCCAGGAAGCTGCGCAACCGTGGTTTTTTGGTTTGAGTGGTTAGAGTATGAGCCCATTAAAAGGCTGAAAGTACCTAATGCAGTCATGTAAAGCTCGCCGGTCCAAAACCAATCGGCCATTGTCCCCGTTTTAAGCCCTGCGCCAACATAGTGCCAACGGTTTTGAATTGTTGTTGAATTTGGTGCAGAATCGGTATAGCGGATTTTCCACTCCTGATCAATCCATGCGCATGTTGCGCCTCCCAGCAATCTGAGTCTTAGGTGTGGATTAGGGAAGAAAACACGATCGACAATCCAGTCGAATACATTGTAGTTTAAGTGTAAATGACTTGTTGCTTCAGCAAGCGGGGCTGTTAAGATTTGCGGCCATGTACCGGTTAAAAATTGTTGGTCAGCGCTTGACTTATGTGAAATATCGTCTCCGTCACAAGTGATACGGGTGTATTGCCACTTTAGCTCCCAGTAGTGTGGCGCTCTAAAATAGTGCATTCCAACGCGAAAACCAGGATCCCCTCCATACGTGCCAGATTCAAATCGCCCTTGTGCGAAGGCAGGAGAGGGTCCCCATGTATCGTGAGTCATTTTTAGGGCATAATCGAGAGCCCCTTCTGTAACAGTCCAATAAAGGAACTCTAAATGGCCCGAATAAATTTGATCATCTTTTTTAAATAGGTCGGCGTCATAGGCAGGAACTTCATGTGGTTTATCTTTAGCCAAATCAAATGCGTGCATTTGTATAGATGCGGCAAGTGCGCTCATCAAAATCCATTTCATATCGAGTACTCCAGTATCTGTCGGGTCGTTTTTTTGGGGTTTTCTCCAACTTAGAAAAAATTCTTTGAATATTCAAGAAGAATGTGAATCGGTTATACTTGTGATTTTGGAGGTACTCAATGAAGACACTTATTTTTATTTTTTTAGCATCGACATCTTTTGCCGCTTTGCCGCCGCTTGCTCAAAGCGTTCGCGAATACAAAGCTCTTTTAGCAGACCCGCAATTTTACGCATCTTTTAAAAGTGCCGATCAAGTTAAAGAGATCCTCCGGACAGAAAGGGGCTTTTTAGTCCTTACTCAAAACTCTGCAATGCATGTCGATATTCATTACAAGGAGGCTATGACCCCTGGCTTTATGGGGCCCGCTCAGTTTGAGCTTGAATTCAGCCCTCCCGTAAGCCTAAATTAACCCCCTTCTTCCCCCTTTGTTATAGGGGGCTTTTCCCCGTAAAGTCCCACGCAGCTTAATCTGCTTTTGCATCTTATTAATTGTTAGGGTTTTGTGTGGTTATATATCATTTGAAATTATGTCTTTTTTTGTGATATAATTACTGCATGATAACTAATTCTAATGCTATTTTTAAAGATTCTTTGAATGCGGCTATCGTAGAGCATGCCAAATCCAACGGTGTGGATACAGCTTCACGAAAGCTACTGCATTTGGTCTATAGTGGATCGACCTTCTTAGTTAAGTCAAAGGTGATTTTTGATGAGTTAAGTGTCTCTTTATCGAAAAAAAGCTGGAGGGAAATTAAGGAAACAGTTGCTCCAGATTTATCCAGAGAACAATTCGTGGAAGATCTCAACGCCTTTCCATTGGTTCAGCTCGATGCCCCTAATTATGAACAGCAAATATATAGTCATGTTGTTGGAAAATTACTTGGATCTGAATCTGCACCTTTTCGATTTCATGGGATAGAGGCAAATAAGCACTACTTTTTAGTATGCCGTATTAACGCAGCAGCTGAAAAAGTATTCAAATTTAAGAACGAAATTTATTCTCATGAAGAAGCCCAAAAGACTTTCCCAAATTGTCCCGAATCAAAGGCGCAATTTATAAAAGATGTGAAAAAACACCCTGAGTTAATCATTGAGCAACCTGTCGCCGAGCTTCTTTCTCCCCGCGAGACCCCTTGTGACGTGTTCTATGAACAATATGGTTTTATATATAAATTTAGTCGAGAACTGCAATCAAATCTAAGAGGGGAAAGGGGAAATGATCACACTATTGCTCTTGAGACGCTGAAGATGTGCATCAAGAAAAGTCATAAAAAGATACGAAAAGCTATTTTAACTACAAATGAGCGTCAACGATTTGACTTGAATTTTCTCGAAGAAAAATCAGGAAAAATATTGAACGTAGTGATTCAATTTTCCCCCTCAAAAAACAAAGTATTAAGCCCTAATTTAAGCGTTCTTACAGCTTATTACCCAACGCGCAACGTTTTATTTGATCGCAACAAATTTTCACAAGTTGCTTATGAGAATTGGGTTCGAAATTTACCGAAAGTTTAGTTTTTCTTCTATGGGCCTGTTAGGACAGGAAATAACCCTTTAATCCCATTTGTCAGAGTCTGAATAGAAATCGCTGCCAAGATTAGGCCTCCCAAGCGATTGATAATATTAATGCCCGATAAGCCAAATAGCTTTTCTAAACTCGCAGCAAAATAGAGAAGTGTTCCCATCAGAAGTGCGACCATAATGGATGAGCAGCTAATTAGCATCTGATTGAAAATGCCAGGAAATTGGTTCACCGTGACAATGACCGTACTGATTGTTCCTGGGCCTGCGATAATGGGAATAGCTAGGGGAACAATTGCCCCAAGGTCACTTTTCTTCTCTTTTTGCTCTTCAGGTGTGTTTTTAATCGGGCTTTCTTCCGCATTTAACATTGAAAGGGCCATCATAAAAAGGACAACGCCGCCTGCAACTTGAAAGGAGGGGACTTGGATGCCAAGGATCATTAAAAGAGGTGTTCCAATCCAGGTAACAACTAACAGGATGATGCCAACTGCAAATGCGGAGACGAGGCCTGTGTGCCTTTTCTCAGCCAGGGATTGGTTGCGGGTAATTCTCAATACAGCAGGGAGTGCTGACAAGGGATTTGAGATGACAAGCAGACCGATGAAATGGTTGATGAATTCAGGAAAGTCCAAAGTCTATACCCCTTTTCTTTGAACATACTCGAAAGAGGAGAATCAGACAAGTTCTTCAATTGGGGCTAAAATTACTTCGCTCCCAGGGCCTGAAAGGCGCCTGGCAATGGAGATGAAAACTTGATTTGCTTTCCAGTGAAGGGGTGCTTAAACCCAAGTGTACATGCGTGTAAACAGAGGCGCTTGAGTGGGTTTTCTACGGATCCATAGCGCTGATCACCTACGATAGGGTGACCTGCCATTTGGCATTGTACGCGAATTTGGTGTTTTCGACCTGTTTCAAGCTGCAGCTTTAGGTAGGTATATTTTGCAGATCTGCGGATCACTTTGTAGTGGGTAATTGCGTGCTTTCCATCGGGAGTGTCGATCACGTGGAAAGAGGGGAGCTCTAAAAGATTGCTTTCCCATGTGCCTGTATTGTCTTTCAGTTGTCCTTCTACAATAGCGTAGTATTCTCGCAATATGTCGTGTTGTTCGAAAAGAACATCGAATTTTTCCTCGGACGCTTTGCCCCTTGCAAACATCAGAATTCCTGAGGTTTCTCTGTCAATCCGATGGACAGCAAAAATTTGATCGTTGTCACAGTGTAGCTGTAAAAGACTCAGGGCATCTCTTTTTGTGTGGCCATCATCGAGAGGGACGCTTAAAAGCCCGACGGGTTTATCGATGATGATCATATAGCGATCTTCATAGAGAATTTTTACCCCAGGGACCTTGGGAGCCTTAAAAGTTTCTTTTGATTGGATAAGTTGCCCCTCAGATAAAGGTGTATTTTCTCTTTCAATGGGTTTGCCATCAGCTCGAAACCTGCCGTTTTTGAGCCAATTTTGCAAAGTTCTACGCGAGCTATCTGGGTAGATATTGCGAAGAGCCTCAAGGGCGGTCATTGAAGAGGGGACTTTGTATTCCATGCGCCGAAGAGTATAGCTTTTAGGCTCATTGATAGCAAAGGGGATATTAGTTCTCTTTTGGGGGGCGTCTCAACTCTTTTTTTGAGGATTGGATCTTTTTGCTCGCTAACATTTTTTCTTTAGATCTGCGGGATCTACGCTGCTTTTGGCGCCGCGTCTTCTCCATGGCCTTTTGGCGGTTGCTTTTTTCTTTGAAAATACGCTCTTCTAGCTTTTCGCAAAGATCTCTTCTGGCATAGAGTCTGTTGAGTTCTCTTGAGCGAGTCGATTGGCATTTTACTTCAATCCCCGTTGGGATATGTTTCAAGTAGACACAAGATGATGTTTTATTGATTTTTTGGCCTCCGCTTCCGGAGCCTAAAATAAACTTTTCGATGAGATCGCTATCTTGAATTTTGAGACGCTGCATGCGGGCAGCAATCTCTTCCCACTTATCCATACTTTTGATTGAAACATGTTTTGAATTAAACGTCGATTTTCAGATGCGTTCTTCTCGGGGAGATAAGCCCTTTATATTTCATAATAGGGTCATCTTTGCGGGTAAGGGTCAAATCAATTGTTGTCACAAAAATCTCTGCGGTGACCGGAACAACCCCCCTGACTAGGTGACCAGAAATTGTTTGAAAATTTCGTGTGCCTAAAGTTACGTGTGTGTGGGGAACGATAATTCCGTCGTGAGAGCTCAGATTTCCCATCATAGAGATGAGTTCATACTCATCGTCAAAGAAACTTCGGTCATAGCCTTTAGTGTCTGTACAAAAAAAGGCGAGCTCAACTTGTGAGAGAGTTCCGATTCCTTGGTAAAACGCCGATTTTAGTCCCACTGCCTGGGCAAATTGACGAAGAGCGTCTTGGATTTCTTCTCCAATTTCAGCTCTAACTACATAACCAATATTACATTTCGAATAATACATAATTTCGCGTTTGTTGCCCTAACATGTTAGGACATTTATTAACTATGCGCAAGGTAAACTCTTAAGTATCTGGATGTAAGTCGCCTGAGAGGGTTAAAACCTCTTTTTTGACTTCATTAGCACAACCGAGTAGAATACTTCACATCTAAAGGCATATTGGGCACAGGCCTAGTACCTTTAGATTTTTAGAACATTAGCCCAGAATCTTGTCTTGGTCTGCCTTTTCCAGAAAAACAATCCTGAAAATTTTGGCCGTAGTACATCGACTCTTAGGGTCATTTTTATCTTTTTGGAGTAATTAAATGAATCAACAAAATCAAAAACTGTACGTTGGAAATGTGAACTTCGATGCATCAGAAGACCAAGTGCGCGAGCTCTTTGGAACATTCGGCGAAGTACAGGAAGTCAAAATCGTAATGGATCGTTTTTCAGGTAGATCTCGTGGATTTGCATTCGTTCGCATGGCAACAGCTGACGATGCTGGTAAAGCAAAAGACTCACTCAATGGCCAACCATTCCAAGGCAAAGCTCTTGTAATCGATTGGGCACGCACTGAACAGCGCGATCGTCCAATGGGCGAACGTCGCGAGCGTCCAGCTGGCGAATTCCGTCCACGTCGTGAAGGCGCAGGCGGATGGGGCGGCGAGCGTCGTGACCGTGAACCACGCGGCGACCGCGGTGGTTACAACCGTTATTAATCTTTTGAGATAACGGCAACCGTTAGCCGGGCAGCTGAAATGAGCTGCTCGGCTTCATTCATAATCTTAATTTCCCATACTTGCGTTGTTTTTCCTAAGTGCAGCGGTTTTGCTGTAGCTAGTACAAAACCAGATCTTACCCCTCGAATATGATTGATGTTCAAATCGAGTCCTACGCATACTTTTGAAGTATCTACACAATAGTTTGCCGCAGCACTTGCAACCGTTTCTGCCAAAGCTGCAGTTGCGCCCCCATGGACAATGCCCATAGGTTGGTTGGTTCTTCGATCCACAGGCATTCTAGCCGTCATGTGATCGTCTCCAATGTGTGTAAATTCGATTCCTAAATGATCGCAAAGAGTATTGCGACAGCGGTGGTTAATTTCATCAATGCTTACGGGCATTTTCCAAATCATGTGTGAGCCTTTTTTAATCTTTATGGCCCTTTTTATACATGATAAGGTGATTATGCTGTGAAGGTATAAGCAGGAATATGACTCTTGCTAATCACCCAATTTGCAAAAGAGTTGAAAATCTGAGTTGCCTTTTGGGTAGTAGCTACTACAATTTTGGATTCAGCGAAAGTTGTTGCCAATGATTTTGCTTGTTTTGAAGCTTGATCGATGACTTGCGAGACACCCTCTCCAATTTTTTTGATATCGTGGCCAGTATACTCGAGGATTTGTTCTGCAGACTTAGAAGCAATTTGTTCTGCTTTTAAAGCGGCTAAGTTTGCTCCAACTTCGGCTTGAAATTTGAGTAAGTCGGGAACGGATTTCACCTTGTTGAAATCGGTCTCCTCAACTGTCTTTAGAAGTGCTTGGTAGTTTGTTGGATCATAGCGTTGATCGTTGATTTGAGCATTTAGATAATTGATAACAAAGCTTTTTCCTAAAGCAATGAGTCCTGTGAGTGATCTGAGTTGTTCTGCGCTTAAATTTGCTTGCCCAATGGTTTCTAAGCCTGCTTTTTCAAAGCTTATCTTTTGGTCGGTTTCAGGTTTTTGCTTAATCAGGGTTTTTAGAATACCTTCTACAAAACTTTCTGCGATCTCAATATAATTAGGATTATTTGGGTCGATGTTTTTGTTTAGTGTCTCTTTTAGACCATCTCGAATAATTGGAAACTGATCTAATATTTTAGATTGAGATTTCTCATACTTTGAGAGGGGCCTTCTAGCCGCATTGATACTATCTTTAAAAAAAGGTGGGAGATTCGTCATTGCCAAGTATGTGAGGTGACTTATAATTAAAGAGTTTATATCCCCACTATATTTATCGACTTTTTTCTTAAAGTAATTGCCACGGGCTTTTGTCGAGCTGTTCAGATCACACAATTTGTTAAAGCCATTTTTTCCCTTTTTAATCGGACCATCTTTAGTCTTATCTTTGCATAAGTGGTTTTTGAATAGTTTATCTACACCTGCATCGTGGAACCATTTTTCTTTCTTTGTAAACAGGTGTTTATATCGTTCGAAATTATCATTTCCAATAAGTTCAAATTTAAAAGCATTTAAAGCATTTTTAACAGAAGAGCGGTACCACCAAATGAGAAGCTCTTTAGGTAAATAGCTCCATTTTGCTCTGCCAATTTTCAGCGCAATTCGATCAATCTTTCGTTTGAGATAATTTTCAGGGACAGCAATCCTCCTTGGGCGGTCTTTGACAGTTTCTTCCCAAAAGTCTCTTGCAATTTTATGAGCGCTTATTTTTGGATTAATATCCATATTATCTCTCTATGATTTATTAATATTATACCAAAAATTTTAATATTAATAAATTAATTATTACGACTTTCGTATGCCGTTGGTTTTTAGGCGGTTATGTGTTTTCTGAAGGGGGCTCAGTGGCGGGGTTTTTCCTGTCTTTCCAGGTTCTATAAGAGATTAGGATAAGAAGGATTATGGCGATAAAGGCGGTTACATAGCCGATTGCGACTAGGGCGTCGTTAAGTCCTTGAATATAAGCTTGGGTTTTGATGTTTTCGATGATAGCAAGTTTTGCTTTAGCTGCATTGGGGAACTTGTCATAGAGGTTGTGGAGGGTCTTTTTATAGGCGGGTAGGTGGCTGTTTGCTTGTTCTCCATAACGGGCGGTGTGGAAGATGGTTTGGTGGATGCTAAATATCGCAATAATGGTGCTCCCATATGTAGCTCCGATCTGTCGGAAAAAGGTGAGGATGGTTGCGGCGGATGATTTGAGCTCTAAGGGGATGGCATGCAACGCTAAGATCGTTGTGGGTCCTAAGGCAAGACCAATTCCAACACCTCGAATAAGGAGAATTGTGATCACTTGTTTAGCACCTGTTAGCCAGCTTAGTTCGTTATTGTAAAAATAGCTAAAAATCAATAGAAAAAGTCCGCTAAAAGTGAGAAATGGCAGTGGGATTTTTTTTGCTAAAAAGTTTGAAAATACGCTGAATATGCCGATCGTGATGCCATAGACTGCTGCAATTTTTCCGATGACAAAACGCTCGTAGTGAAGACCATTTAGCATATACTGAATAGTTAATGAAACGCTTGCAAACGTTGCCATCCCAAGTAAAAACATAGCAGCCAAACTTACGCTAAAGATCGGATCTTTAAAAAGATCTAAGGGGATCAGGGGGTCTTTGTGCCGCTTTTCAATAATAATGCAAGTGATTAAAGAGAGTAGAGCGATGACGAAAAAGGCGATGATGTAAGGGGACCTCCAACCTTCACTAGTTGCGCGAATGGGTCCCATTGTGAGCGCGATGAGGAGGGTACTTATAAATGTTGCAAAAGTAAGGAATCCAAAAAAATCAAACGGTTTGTGGGAGTATGTGGGCTTTTTGCTGCGAGTGAACCAGCAGAGAGTTGCCATCAGGAGTCCTATTGGGACAATGAGGAAAAAAATATAGCGCCAGCTTGCAAATTGTGTAAGATACCCAGAAATGGGTACGCCGAGGCCAAGACCTGCCCCAAATGTTCCTGCAATGTAGAGGTTGATGCCCGTTTTCACTTTTTCTTTAGGTAGGCTTTTTACAATGAGAGCCAGGCCAACCGGAAAAATGAGGCCTGCGCCGATTCCTTCGATAAAGCGGGCTGATGCGAGGATGAAAAAATTTTGGGAGAGACCGGCAAGCAGAGATGAGAGGGTAAAGATCAAGATTCCATATGTATAGACCCGTTTAAATCCAAATCGATTGGCAAACCAGTCTCCACAGGGAACAGTCGTGTTGACGCCCAAAAGATTTAAGGTTGTTAGCCAAATCGCTTCTGTGTTGCTCAATGCGAGCTCTCCTTGAATGGCTGAGTCAGCAATCATTGTAGATACGGTGGAAAGGACCGTTAAAAAGGTTGAGATAATCACATTGACGGTGATGACGATCGGATAGAGGGGGTGATCATTTGAGAATATGCTGGGGCGATTCATTGTGTTCTCACGCTGATCTCTACGGACATTCCAGGGTAGAGATAGAGCGGATCTTTTGATTTCGGCACGTCGAGTAGAATTTTTACAGGGACACGCTGTACGATTTTGGTAAAATTACCGGTCGCATTGTCTGGAGGAATGAGGGAAAATCTCGATGCCGCAGAGGCCCTTACAACGAAAACAGAACCAGTAAAATTTCTGTCTGGATAAGCGTCAATGTGGATATCGACAGGGTCACCCGGTTTTAAATGGCCTACTTTGGTCTCTTCGAGATTTGCTGTAACCCAAATATTTTTTACATCAGTGAGACCAAATAAGGGCTCACCAATTTTTGCTACATCACCAGCTACTACCCAACGTTTTGAAATCGATCCATCGCGTGGGGCATAGATTTTTGTGTGTTGGAGTAATTCGTCAATGACGCCAAGTTTTGCGATTCCATTGACGAGATTTGCTTCTGAAACTTTATAATTTGCCATCGCAAGATGGTAGTCTTTTTCAATTTTATCAAAGGCGATGTAAGAGATGATCTGGTTTTCGTACTCTTGCTTTGCGACAAAATAGATATCGCGCAATTTTTCCATCTCGATTTTTTGAAGTTTGACGATCTGCTCTAATCGAGTTACGTTTGTGATTGCATCTTGCTTTTGAGAGTTGAAAATACTTTCATCCAGTTGGCAAAGCAATTGACCTGTAACGACAGAATCGCCTTCGTCAACGTAGAGCTGAATAATGCGCGCTTCGATATCTGCGCTAATTGAGATTTGATATCCATCGAGAAAGGCATCGTTGGTCCAAACATATTTTTTTGAATGTAAAAACCACCCAATGCTGATTGCAACAAAAAAAAATACCCCCAGCCCAACGAGGAGCGTCTTCCAAGAGAATGTGTTCTTGGGATTTATGGGGGTATCATTCATTAGCTAGCGAATCCTGCCCAAATGAGATAGACGCCTACGATTAGCCATACCCAAGACATTGTGGTAAAGCCAGATTTAGCAAGTAAATCTTTCATCATTCTAGCAAATGCTTCTGGCCAAAAGAGTCTCATCACGCCTTGGAAGATTAAAATCCAACCAAAAAGAGTGACAACAACTGGCCACGCTGGGACCCAAATATTGTGGCTAGTCACAATCAAAAGACCTAGAGCTAATGCCATGAGTCCAGAAAATGTCATTAAGCCTGGGTGATTCAATGTTTCACTTGCTGTTTTTTTGAAGCGGCCATGGTGTACAACCATCGCCAAGCCAAGTAAAAATAGCCACAGGCCAATTACTTGAGCGTAAAATATAGATATGCACATAGAGATTGCTCCTATTTAAAACCTCTAACTTATTCTTTAACAAATCGAAACTTATTTGACCTCAAAAATTTATTTGATGGGTTAGGGTTAGGTGTTGGGGGAGAAATCTTTTTATGATATAATGATCTTGAATGTATAATTAACCAAGTATTAACTGTGTACTTTTTGAAATATTTAGTTTCAGCGATTTTAGCGACAACGCCTGTGGAGTCAGAGGGTTGGTACGATGTTGAAAGAGTTGAAAAAAACGAGGACGCGTCCTTGGTCGATGACTCGTCGATTTGGGTTTTGTTTGCGAAAGATCTGCTTTCTGAAGAGTTTCAGGTCAGATTTCCCCATGCCCCATCCTATCGATATACAGCATCTGGGGGGTTCGAAGTGGGGGCTATGCATAATGGCGAGAGTTGGCAGGTTGCGGTCCAGGAGCTCAAAGGGGAGGCCCAATTAGCCCCCTTAAGCTATCAGTTAGAGGGAAAGTGGATCCGAGAGGAGTTTGTCCAAACCGCCACACACCTTTACCACTTAAAAACGGTAAGTTTGAGTGCCGACAGTAACGTGGCGGACGAATTTATTTCTTCCTTTTCCATAGGGAAAATCAGATAATTTTCAAAAAAGATTGCGCGAAATCTCGCATCTCATGTATGTTTTATCTTGTTCTTTTTCAGTAAACTCGAAGAAGAAAGAGAGTAGCAAGACTGCTCAGGGATCTATCTCGATTCTGGTACATATATTGACAGTAGTAAAAGAGAAGAGTGTTTAGAAATGAACAAGCTTGTGTAAGGTCATCTGACCTTACTCGTCATAAGTAATTTATATTTTTTTTGAGAATTTGATCTTGGTTCAGATCGAATGCTGAC
>Ga0210057_1000419_pt1 | contig 70349 bp, 68 predicted proteins | sample CryGeyCG2114_010_2_FD_183968 | JGI IMG/M metagenome (GOLD analysis project Ga0210057, IMG submission 183968) | Groundwater microbial communities from aquifer - Crystal Geyser CG10_big_fil_rev_8/21/14_0.10 (SPAdes) (version 2) | ecosystem: Environmental > Aquatic > Deep subsurface > Groundwater ...
CGCACCAAACAATATCATCAAGAAAAACTCAAAGGACAGAAGCCCTTACTCTTTGCTGTGATTCAGGGCGGTTTGGATCAGAAATTGAGATTAAAAAGTTTGGAAGAATTAACTGTCATTGGTTTTGACGGTTACAATATCGGGGGATTGTCAGTCGGAGAATCACCACAAGAAATGTACGAGGTTTTAGACTATCTTTGTCCAGCCATGCCAAGTGACAAACCCCGCTATCTGATGGGTGTCGGCTATCCGGAAAATATCATTGAAGGTGTGAAGCGAGGCGTAGACATGTTTGACTGTGTGATCCCGACCAGGGAGGGGAGACATGGGAGATTATTTGTTTTCAAAAAAAATGCAGAACAATTGATTAAAAAAAGTCTGCAAAGTAAAAAAGTTAATCCTGGTGATTTCTACACTGCCATTAATATTACCAATGCCAAGTTCGCAAAGGACAAGACAATTATTAATAGCGCTTCAAAGATTAAAGAGTTAAACACTTTATCTAAAGCATACCTGCACCATCTCTTCAGGATTCAGGAGCCCCTAGGACAGCGTTTAGCCACCCTAAATAACCTGGAGTTCTATCTCAAGCTAATGGAGTATATTAGGAAGAATATCTAGTTAAAATCAGATAAATATTAAGGATATTAATGGATATAAAGACCTCAATTAAACAGCTCTGCTGTTTTTTTGTTATTTTCCCCTTATTTTCCACCAAAACTGACCAAAAACCTTGACAAAACTGACAAGTCATGCTAATATAGTGGCACATTTAAAAGATTTTAGTACTTAAAAAATTGAATAAAAAAGCATTTAAAATATAATTTTGTTTAACATTTACAGGGGAATATCCCATGAAAAATCACAGAAATTCTAGGATTAGAAACGCAATTCTGGTTGCCATTATTTTCTTGGCATTTTGGCTACAAGTTCGGCAAGATATTGCTGCAACTAGCCAGGTTGAATTGCCAAAAGAAATTACAGAGATTGATTTGCAGATAGAGAAACCTGCTGTGCAAAAAAAGCATAATGAAAGCCAGATGCATCAACATTTTGGATTAACTTCAAAATGTCGTGCTCCTCAACTAACAAAAACGTTGGAAGCAAAAACGGCAGAGTCTGATAATAAATCAGATGGCACAAACCGAACAAAGGAAGCTGATCAATTTGATCCAATGAGATGGAACTATATGTTGGTAACAGCATATAATGCCGGGGATGAATCACAATGCGATGATACTCCTTGTGAAGCCTCTGATCTCTCCAACATCTGTGATCGTCTGGAAAATGGCGAGAAACTGGTCGCTGCCAATTTTGTCAAACTTGGTAGTAAGATTGAAATCAAAAACAAGGATGGAGTAATCCTTGGAAGATACACGGTTGTTGATCACACCAGTAGTGATTACAAATACCGTGTAGATATTGCTTTCAAGCTTAAAGAGAAAAAAGAAGCTCTTGAGATTGGCAAGCAGACATTATTGGTCCGAGTTATTTACGAACCAAAACAGGATGTTATGTACAAAAAATTGTACGCCAAAAAATAACAAAATGCTTTAAGCATTAGAATCGACCGCAGAGATTATATCAAAGCGGTCTTTATTTTGCTTTTTTTCTCTTTTTTGTTCAACCTTGAAATTATTATCATTTTTGATATAATCAATTCATATGACATCAAAAGAACTAAGGCAAAAATATTTAGACTTTTTCAAGGCTCGGGAACATGCGATTATTCCCAGCTCTTCTTTAATTCCGGAAAATGATCCCACAGTACTATTCACCACTGCCGGTATGCATCCGCTAGTGCCGTATTTACTGGGGCAAGCCCACCCTGAAGGGAAAAGATTGGCTGACGCACAAAAATGCATTCGCACCGGAGATATTGAAGAAGTGGGGGATTTGACTCATCTGACCTTTTTTGAAATGTTGGGCAACTGGTCTCTCGGAGACTATTTCAAAAAAGAAGCCATCACCTGGAGTTGGGAGTTTTTGACCAACAAAGAATGGCTTGGTTTGGACAAGAAAAATCTGGCTGTTTCCGTGTTTGTCGGTGATGACCATGCGCCTTTTGATCAAGAATCATATGATCTATGGCTAGCACAAGGAATTGATCCTGAAAGAATCGCAAAACTGGGCAAAGAAGATAATTGGTGGGGACCGGCCGGAATCACCGGACCATGCGGACCTGATACCGAGATGTTCTACTGGACAGGAGAAGCTGAAGCACCGGCCAACTTTCAAGAAACGCACAATGATCCACATTGGGTGGAAATCTGGAATAATGTCTTCATGGCCTATGAGAAAAAAGCTGATGGCAATTTTGTTGAACTTGCTCACAAAAATGTGGACACCGGAATGGGATTGGAAAGAACTCTCTGCGTGATTAACAACCAGCCGGATATATATCAAACTGATTTATTCTTACCAATCATTGAAATGGTAGAAAGCCTGAGTGGTAAAACATATGCAAACAATAATAATGAACAGGAAGTAAAAGCTTTCCGAGTGATTGCCGATCATCTCAAGGCAGCCACCATGATTATGGGCGACAATAAAGGCATGGCTCCATCAAATATGGATCAGGGATATATTGTTCGTCGTTTAATCAGACGGGCGATCCGCTATGGAAACATTCTCGATATCAAGCAAGAAAAATGGACAATGGAATTGGCTAAAATAATTATCAAACAATATAGTGATATTTACCAAGAACTTGGTAATCGCCACGATTTTGTCATTTCCAGCCTTAAAGAAGAGGAGACTAAATTTTCCGCGACACTGGAAAAAGGTTTGCGTGAGTTTGCAAAATTATCTGGCAATATTTCTGGAGAACAGGCTTTCAATCTCTATCAATCATATGGCTTTCCAATCGAGATGACCGAAGAATTAGCCAAGACAAACAATCTCCCGATTGACTTAAATGGCTTTGAACAGGAGATGAATAAGCACCAAGAACTATCCCGCACAGCAGCAGCTGGTAAATTTAAAGGTGGGCTGGCTGATCACAGTGAAGAAACAACCAGGTTGCACACTGCAGCCCATTTAATGCTGGCAGCTTTGCGTCAGGTCTTGGGTAATCATGTTGAACAAAAGGGTAGTAATATTACAGCGGAGAGACTGCGCTTTGATTTTTCTCACGAAGAAAAAATGACGACAGAACAGATTGCGGAAGTGGAAAAACTGGTGAACCAAGCGATTAATAGCAAGTTGCCGGTTGATTGTCAGGAAATGACAGTCGCTGAAGCCAAGGAAATCGGAGCAACAGGGGTCTTTGAATCAAAGTATGGGGAGCGTGTCAAAGTATATATTGTTGGAGAAGGAGAACAAAATTTCAGCAAAGAAATCTGCGGAGGACCACATGTCAATAACACCGAAGAACTGGGGACATTCAAGATTAAGAAGGAAGAAAGCAGTAGCGCCGGGGTCAGAAGAATTAAAGCTATTTTAGAGTAAAATTACTAATATAAAGTAAAAAATAATACTTTTTACTCAATTATCAAGCCCTGAAAACCTCCCTTGACATTATGATGATTAAACTATATAATAATCACAGGCATATAAATTAAAATTTAATTTGTAGAGTTTTGATGAACTCTGAAAGTTTATCAAAATTTTTATTTTCTTTAATGCAAAAAGAGAACAATCAAAGTAGCTCCAAAGACTTCATTGAGGTCGTCGGAGAGGTAATTGAGTTAATGCCGGCAGGATCCTTTCGGGTCATGTTGGAGAATAACCATGAAATCCTAGCTCACTTGTCCGGTAAAATGCGGATGAATAAAATTAGAATTTCACAGGGCGACAAAGTAAAAGTACAGATGAGTCCATATGACTTGTCTAAGGGTCGCATCACTTATCGTATGTAAAATTTATAATCATCTATTATTATGAAAGTAAGAGCTTCTGTAAAAAAAATGTGTAAGGATTGCAAAACCATTCGTCGTAATGGTTGTGTTCATGTTATTTGCATTAATCCAAAACATAAACAGAGGCAAGGATAAATAAAAACTATGGCAGTACGTATTTCCGGAGTAATTATTCCAAATGAGAAAAGGGTCGAGATTGCACTCACCTATATTTTTGGTATTGGTCGCACCCTGTCTAATCGCATTTTGGAAAGCACAAAGATTGATCCAAATATCAGAGTAAAGGATTTAAATGAGGAACAAATCAATGTTTTGAGAACCATTATTGAAAAACAATATAAAGTTGAAGGCGACTTGCAGAGAGAAATTTCCAGTAATATCAAGCGCTTGAAAGAAATTGGTAGCTACCGCGGAGATCGACATACCAAAAAATTGCCGGTCAGAGGACAGAGCACCAAGAATAATAATCGCACCGTTCGTGGCAATGTCCGCAAAACTGCTGGATCTGGCAAGAAGGGTTCTGCTCAAAAAACATAAAATATGACTGAAGTAAAAGACAAAAAAATAAAGGAAGATAAAAAGGCTGCTCCGGTAGCTGAGCTTAAAGCTGAAGAAACCTTGAAGGTGGAAGAAGAAATTGAAAGAAAAGAAGATCAGAACAAAGATCATGAAATCAGAAAGGGTTTGGATAACCTAGAAGATCTTCCTGAAGATATTAAGAAGAGACTGGAACAGAACAAAGCCAAGCGACAGATTGCCAGCAAGAAGGGTAAGGTAATCAAAAAGCGTAAAAAGAAAGTGGAGCGCAAAGTCACTATTGGTAAAGCTTTTATCAATTCCACTTACAATAATACAATTGTCACTTTGACTGATGAATCAGGCAATGTGATTTCTTGGGCCAATGCCGGTCTAGCCGGTTTCAAAGGACCAAAGAAATCAACTCCATATGCCGCCCAAATCATTACTCGTATTGCCGTAGCCAAAGCTAAAGATTGCGGTTTGTCAGAAGTGAGCGTATTCATCAAGGGCGTTGGTACTGGCAGAGAGTCTGCGGTCCGCGCTTTGAATGCCAATGGATTAAATATTACCTTTATTAAAGATATTACTCCGATTCCACATAATGGATGCCGTCCAAGGAAGCCAAGGAGAGTTTAAAACTATATGACTGAAACTACCAACAAAACTGACGCCCAATGCAAAATTTGCAGACAAGCCGGTAAGAAATTAAATCTTAAAGGTGAGCGTTGTAATTCCACAAAGTGCGCAATGACTTCTCATAGTGCTGCGCCTGGAGTTCATGGCGCCAAACGTCGTGCAAAAAAGAGTCAATACGGGATTCAGTTGGCTGAAAAGCAGAGAGCAAAAGAAATCTATGGTTTGCGTGAGAAGCAATTCAGCAATTGGTTTAAAAAAGCAGGTAAGAAAGGTGATGCCGGCGTACTGCTCTTGCAAATGTTGGAAAGCAGATTGGATAATGTAATTTTCAAATTAGGAATTGCCATGTCTCGACCACAGGCCAGACAGATGGTCAGTCACGGAATGTTCTTGGTTAATGATATCAAGGTGAATATTCCTTCCTATTTAGTAAAGACTGGCGATATTATTGAAATCAAGAAGAATAAAAAACAGAAAAAAGTCTTTGTTGATCTGGAAAAGAAAGTCAAGAAAGTTGAAATGCCAAGTTGGCTCCACTTTGATCTATTGGAAGGAAAAGCTAAGGTTCTACATGCACCAAAAGAAACCGATATTGATCAGAGCATTGACAGACAGGCGATTGTAGAATTCTATTCTAAGTAAGATAAGAAAAAAATAGAAGAAAGAAGAAAAACAATAAATATTATACGTAAATAAATTATATTTATAAAAGCGCTGCCAAGCGCGCCCTAAGGGGGGATAAAGATGGAAAATATGACAAACATAGCTTTACCCAAAAAAATTACTTTTGTTGATGGTCAAACATCAAACCAGAAGATGGTTGTAATTGAACCATTGTTTCCGGGGTATGGTACAACTTTGGGCAATTCTTTGCGCAGAGTACTTCTTTCCTCTTTGCCAGGCACAGCTGTGGTTGGCGTAAAGATCAAGGGAGCTGATCATGAATTCATGGCCATGCCAAATATCAAAGAAGATATTTTGACCATTGCCTTGAATTTAAAAAGTCTCCATGTTAAAGTACACAGCGATGAAGTGGTGAGAATTGAATTGGAAGCACACGGTGAAAAAGAAGTGAAAGCTAGTGATATTAAAAGCAACAGTGATATTGAGGTCATGAATCCAGATTTGGTGATTGCCCATATTACCGATATGGCCGGAAAGTTGGAAATGGAAATCTTTGTCTCCAAAGGATTTGGATATGAAACCATTGAAAACAGAGAAGAACGTCAGAAAGAAATCGGCTATATTGAAATTGATTCAATCTTTTGTCCAGTATTGTCAGCCGGCGTTGATATTGAAAATACCCGCGTTGGTAAAATGACCAACTGGGACAAGCTCACTTTAGACATTACCACCAATGGCGTGATTACTCCGGAGAAAGCTTTTGAAGATTCTGTCCAGATTCTCATGGATCAATTCCAGACCTTGGGTGGTAAATTGAATGATTTGGCCAAGGGAGAAAAGGAAGTAGAAAAAACTGAATCAAATGAAGAAGTAACAGAAATCAAGGAAGAAGATGGAGATGCTTTGAGCAAACTATCCAGAGAAGAATTAAATGCATTGGCGGCTGAAAAAGGCATTGAAGATGCTGACAAAATGAAAAAGAAATCAGATGTCATTGATGCAATAAACAATAATTAATCATATGAGACACAAGGTGAAGGGAACAATTTTAGATCGTAAGAAAGGACCAAGAGAAATGATGCTCCGCAACTTGGCTTCTAGTCTTTTGATGTATGAAAAAGTACAAACCACAGAAGCAAAGGCAAAAGCAGTCAAACCGATTGTAGAAAAGATGATCACTACCGCAAAGTCAGGTGATTTAAATGCTCGCCGTGTCTTAATTACCAAATTACCACAACCATTGGCTGTAAAAAAAGCCATGGAAGTTCTAGGTGATCGCTATAAGGAACGTCCGGGAGGATATACCAGAATCACTAAGTTGGGACAACGTCATGGTGATGGAGCTAAGATGGTACAAATTGAATTAGTATAATCATATGGAAAGAAAGATTCAAAAATTTGACGCAACTGGAATGACTGTGGGCCGATTGGCAACCAAGACAGCTTTGGCATTGCGCGGAAAAGACAAGCCGGAATTTCAACCACACATTGATTCCGGAGATTTTGTAGAAATCACAAATATTGATAAATTAAAATTCACCGGTAAGAAACTGGATCAAAAAGAATATTACAGCTATTCCGGATACCCAGGTGGTTTGAAGACCAGAAAAATGTCTGATATTCTAGCAAAGAATCCGGGCGATGTTCTCTACCGAGCTGTCCGTGAAATGTTGCCTCCAACCAGACTGAGGACTGGCATGTTGAAACGGTTAATTATTAAATAATTCTATGGCAGAAAAGAAAACAACCAAACCAGCTGTAAAAGCTGTAGAAAAAAAGGCAGAAAAGAAAACCATTGTTTCACCAGAAGGGAAATTCGTGCCAGCAACCGGCCGTCGTAAAACAGCAACCGCTCAAGTACGACTATTTCAAAAAGGAACCAGCAAGATCACTGTTAATGGTAAAAACATTGAAGAATATTTTTCAGCAGCCGAAATCAATACGGTAAATCGACCAATTGAATTTACAGGTGTTAAATATGACTTCTCCATCACTTTACAGGGTGGGGGAAAGAAAGGACAAGCAGACGCTGCCCAAAACGGAATCGCCAAAACCCTCTTAAAAGTTAATCCGGAATGGCGTCCATCATTCAGAGCTGAAGGTTGGTTGACCAGAGACGCTCGCAGAAAAGAACGCAAGAAGCCAGGTTTGAAGAGAGCACGACGTGCACCACAATGGGCAAAACGTTAAAATATTGTTTAGATTACTCAGAATTAATAAGAGGCAAACCAATTCCAGGTTTGTCTCTTTTTTATTCTTCACTATTAATCCGATTATCTCCTTACTTGACGACTAATCGATAATTGATTATAATACTCTTTGGCAAAGGATGCCGATAATTAGTTCTTTTTTTCAAATTAATTAGGGGGGTTATGGGAAAACATAACAAGCACGCAGTGATTATCAGAAAAGAGGTGGATCCAATACTAAATCCAGGGCAACAGGAGGTAGTAAAACAGATTAAACGCAAAGGATATTCACCAGTTCCGATCAACGGATTAGACGAAGCAATTAGCTATTTCATACTAATCAAAGATCCGCCGGCAGTCGTCATATCAGAATTCTCTTTACGAGAATTGAATCGGGGATATCCGATAATTTTTGAACAGAATATCGGAAACATTGTTCACCTCGGGATGACTCCGTATATTGCAAAAGCAAAAAACGGATATATCAAAGCAGGGGTAAGCAAAAAGAGGGTCCAGAAAAAAATAATGATCAATGAACATGAACATAATTTCATTGACTGGAATAAAATGTTGCAAGAACTTGAAATGTAAAACAATTTTTCCCACAACAAATTTTGAGTTTGGCTTTAAAAACCAAACTCATTTTACTTAAACTTAATAGGTCTTTTACAAAATAATAATCAGAAAGGATTTTTTATGACGAATTCGGATAATCCAAAATATCTTTTGATCATCAATGAGAATGGAGCAAATAACAAAGTATTCTCTGCACCTCAGCAAGCGGCAATAAATAGATTGCGTGAAAAAAATTATTTACCGATCATAATCGAAGAAGATCATGCAACTGACATTGTCTATAGTTTATTGAATAAAATTCATACAACGCTTTCTATCATTCCAATTCACAGAACTGTTGAAATTATCGGATTAATGAAGAACACGGAAAGAATTGCCTGTGTCGGTAACACTCATTTTGATACATTTAACTATTCTTCCGGTAAAGACGAAGTTAGAAAAGTTGTTTTAAAAAAACACAAAATTATTGGAATTGAAGAGGGAGTATTGGTTATTCGTTGGGATAAAATGATTGAATATTTGGATACGAATTAAAAAATTCAAAAGGGCCCGGAGATAATATGTCAAAGGGCTCTTTTTTTATTTCAAAAATATTATGATATCAAGACTTGTTTTTTACAGTAAAAAATAGTATAGTAAACATACTATTTAATATTTCTATGGTTGGAAAAATTACTAATATTGCGAAAAACACATCTTACTTTACCGTGGCCTTGATCATTCAAAAGGTGATCTCTTTTTCATATTTTACGATTTATGCCCGTGAGCTTGGCCCGGAAGATCTTGGTAAGTTTTATTTTGCCATTTCTTTTGCCACCATCTTTGCCGTGATCATGGATATTGGATTGGCCAATGTCTTGATTCGTGAAGTGGCAAAAACTCCGGAACGCGCCAGCAGTCTGTTACGCAACATCTTGGGGATTAAAATTCCCTTGGCAATATTATCCTGGCTGATAATTATTCTTTGTTCTCATCTACTTGGCTATGATGGAATCATCAAAGATTTAATCTATATTTCTTCACTCTGCGTGATTCTTGATTCCTTTACTACGGTATTCTTTTCATCAATTCGCGGTTTTCACAATTTGAAATATGAAAGCATTTCCAGCATCGGATTCTCCTTGGTTATCTTGATTTCCAGTTTAATTGTGATTCAATTAAACCTTGGATTGGTTTGGCTGATGTATACCTTGCTGATTGCAAGTTTGTTGAATTTTCTTTTTTCAGCGATTGTTAATGTTGTAAAATTCAAAGTCAATATTTTCCCAACCTGGAATTCCGTTATGGTGAAAAAATTATTTGTCATTACCATTCCTTTCGCGCTCTACATTATTTTTCAAAAAGCATATACCTCGATGGATACAATCCTGTTAAAAGAACTGTCAGGAGACACTGCGGTTGGACTATATCAAATTCCTTTCAAGATAGTGATGGCTTTACAATTTTTACCAGCCGCCTTCATTGCTTCCGTCTATCCGGCCATGAGTAGCTATTGGAAAGATAATCATGAACAACTCTTAATCACTTTTGAACGTTCCATTAATTACCTGATTATTATCGCCCTGCCAATCACGGTGGGAGTGATTGTTTTGGCTGACAAAATCATGCTTCTATTCCAGTCAGAACACAGCTACAGCGAAGCGCTCTTGCCCGTGCAGATGGTGATGATTGCATTATTCTTCATGTTCTTGGCCACACCGGTCGGCGCGTTACTCAATGCTTGCGATCGTCAAAAAAAGAATACGCTCAACATGCTCTGGACCGCAATCTTCAGTATTATTTTAAACATCATCTTAATTCCGCAGTACGGGGTCTTGGGCGCAAGCATCACCCTGGTTCTTTCCAGCGCCTTACTTCTGCTCTTGGGTTGGCGCTATGTCAAGGGGATTATCAATTACCGACCAATGAAAATTATTGTTGTTTTCTGCAAGTCGGCTATTTCGGCAATAATTATGACCATTCTTGTTTTAATCCTCAAACCTGTTTTGAATATTTTCATCATTGTCCCGATTGCCGGAGCGATTTACTTCCTGGCCTTGTTCATGTTCAAGGGATTTCAAAAAGATGATCTATATAGTATTGTAAAATCATTTCGAAGAAGGTAAACATATGAAAACAATTTTACTGACATTGGAATATCCGCCATTCTACGGAGGTGTGGCTCACTACTATGCTCATTTGGTAAAATACTATCCTGAGCAAATAATAGTAATGGACAATCAAAACAAAGAGCTATTGGATGAAAATCGTAAAACTCTTCAATGGCTTCCAACCATTAATACTGTCAAGAAATTGTTAAAGCAAGAACCTTGTCATTTTTTAATCGGACAAATTTTGCCGCTTGGAACTGCTGTTTGGCTATTGTCATTCTGGTTTGATTTCAAATATACTGTTTTTCTGCACGGCACTGATTTTAATTTTGCCATGCATACCGGACGCAAAAAATGGTTAGCCACTCAGATTTTGAATCGGGCTGACAAAATTATTGCCGCCAATACTTACGTGGCGGAAAAAGTTAAAACAATTATTGACCAAAAACAGTTGGGAAAAATCAAAGTTGTTAATCCCGGAATTGAACCGCAAACATACAAACACGATGAATTGGCAATCAAGGAACTGAAAGACAAACATGATTTGAATAACAAGACTATTCTTTTGGGGATCGGGAGACTGGTAAAAAGAAAGGGGTTTGACTTGGTATTGCAGGGCTTTAAATTGGCCATACAGAGCAATCCCAGCCTTGTCTATGTCATAATCGGCCAAGGAGTGGAGGAGCAGAATTTATGTCAAGAAATCAAAGATTTAGGCCTTGATAATCACGTGATTATGGTTGGACAGGTTAATGACCAAGAAAAACAACTCTGGCTACAGGTTTGCGATATCTTTATCCTTACGTCCCGAGACATTCATGGTGATGTTGAGGGTTTTGGAATCGTTTATTTGGAAGCCAACCTGGCAGGCAAACCGGTAATTGCCGGAAGGAGCGGGGGAGTAACTGATGCCGTGGAAGATGACAAAAACGGTTTGTTGGTTGAAAGTGAAAATGGCACCGCAATCAGTTTGGCAATCTTGAAGCTCGCAGAATATCCAGGGTTACGCCAAAGGCTTGGTGATGAGGGGAGACAACGGACTTTGCAAAAATTTAACTGGAGCAACCAAGCGCAAAAAATATATAATATTATTCATAATCTAAAATCATGATCAGCATCATTATCCCAATCTACAACATGGCAAAAAAACTACCCAAGTGTTTGGATAGTATTTTAGCGCAGACAGACAAGGACTATGAATTAATCCTGGTTGATGATGGTTCCATTGATGAGATTGAAAAAGTATTTGATGAATATCAACAACAATTTTCCAGATTAAAAACTATTCGTCAAGACAATCAAGGATCAAACCCCACGCGCAACCGCGGAGCAATTGAAGCCAAGGGACAATATCTATTATTCTGCGATGCTGATTTAATTCTGGAACCAACAATGTTGGAAACAATGAAAAAAACATTGGAGATTAATCCTGAAGTCAGCTTTGCCTATTGTTCTTTTCGCTTTGGAAAAAAACTTTTCAAACTCTGGCCATATAGCTTAGACCGACTGAGAAAAATGCCGTATATTCATACTACCGCCCTAATCCGTGCAGAACATTTTCCTGGATTTGATAATCAGATTAAGAGATTGCAAGACTGGGATCTTTGGTTAACCATGGCTGAACACAATCAGGTTGGAGTTTGGATTGATCAAGTTTTGTTTACTGCTCAACCGGGTGGAACAATCAGCTCTTGGCTACCCAGTATTGCCTACAAATTAATGCCATTCTTACCGCAAGTAAAAAAATATAAAACAGCAATGGAGATTATAAAAAAGAAACACGGGTTGGATTAAGCGTAAGAAAAAAAAGACAAAAAGAAAGAGCTAATCAAAAGATTAGCTCAGGTAAAAAGGAGAGGAGTTATTATAAATTATTATCATAATTAAAGTAAGGTAAATCTACAATAAGTTATGTTAATTAATCAAAAGGTTTCAGAAACACCGACAAAAGCAAATGCAAAACCGTGCTGATAATATTTTGATAATAACTCCTAAGTTATTTTCTTTGAAAGAGCGATTGATTGGTCTAAGATTTAAGTGTTAATATTTCTTTGAAGAAATATTGTTGAAAAATTATTTGAATTGATTGTGTTGGTCAGATAGCCTACCCTGATTTGAAAATTTTGTGCCGACTATAAATAGTAGGCTATCCTTACTGACCAACGATGTCAACGCGAATAATTAATTGTTAAATCTTAAGCCTTATCTATATTTTAATTCAAAATCATTTAATTGTCAAATTTTATATATGAACAAACTTATCAACAAACAAACCTGGCTAATTTTAGCCATAATTCTGGGACTTGAAATTCTTTCATTTTTAGGCAATTCATTTTCTTGGTTAAACCAAGGAGTATTTGTCATTTTAATTATTGGCACATTAATCCTGTCTCTTAAAAACTTAAAGTACGGTATTTTAATAATCTTGTTAGAATTATTCATCGGATCAATGGGATATCTCTTCTCATGGGAAATGGGTGGCGAAAGATTGTCCTTACGAATTGGTCTTTGGTTAATAGTGATGGCTGTCTGGATTTTTAGAGAAGTACGATATTTGATTCAAAATAAAAAATTTGATTTCAAATTCATCAAATCAAAATACTGGAAATATTATCTTGTTTTTTTCTTGGCAATAGTTTTTGCATTCTTCAATGGTGTTGTCCGTCAACACGGTTTTGACAATGTCTTTTTGGACGGAAACAATTGGCTCTATCTATTACTAATTTTCCCTGTCTATCACTCTCTGGATACAGCTGGCATCAAGCAGTTGATTCAACTGCTTGTTGCGGCCGCCATTTGGCTTTCAGCAAAGACGATGATCGTTTTGTTCATTTCCTCCCACAAAATCCTGTGGGGAGACGGGCTATTTTTTGAAATCGTCTACAAGTGGATTCGCGATACCAGGATCGGAGAAATCACATCAACCGAGTTTGGTTTCTATCGGATCTTTTTTCAATCACACATCTTTGTTTTACTGGCCTTCTTTTTAATTATCATGCTCTTTGTTCAAGTTGAAAAAAATTGGAAAAATATCTTAACTCATCTTGGCTTGGCCGGATTACTTGTAGGAACCTTGGTGGTAAGTATGTCACGCAGCATTTGGCTGGGGCTGGGAGTGGGATTGTTGACTTGGTTGATTATCATTCTTTTACGCAGAGCTAAGGCAGTACAAATCATTACCAGTATCAGCTTGTTGATTTTGAGCTTGGCGGTGGGCGTAGGAATTATTTTGGCAATCACAAAATTTCCAATACCCGAACCGTTGGGAGCTGATGCCTTGAGCGCTTTAACCAAACGCACGCAAGGAGGAGATTCTGCCCTGTCATCACGTTGGAATCTCTTACCGCCACTCTGGGGCGAGATTGGTACTGCACCCATTCACGGACAAGGATTTGGCGCCACAGTGACATATCACAGCAATGACCCAAGAGTATTGGAAACATCGGCAGATGGACAATACACCACCTATGCTTTTGAGTGGGGCTGGCTTGATACCTGGTTGGAATTCGGGATGATTGGTTTGGCAATCTACCTCTTCCTCTATGTCTATCTAATTCATCAGGCTATTAAAGAAAAAATATATCAGCAGGGGATCATGGTACCGGCCTTAATTATTGGCCTGGTCAGTTTGGCCACGGTCAATATTTTTACTCCATATTTAAACCACCCCCTGGGATTGGGATATTTAATCCTGGCAACAGTGATTATGGAAAACTATGGCCAACCCAAGAGATTTGCATAATTTCCAATTTTACTGTATCCTGTTAATTAAATTGTCATAATAAAATAACATAACGTTTATATGGAAGGACAAATCATTTCGCAAGAAGGCTACAACAAATTAAAAGATGAGGTAGAATACTTGCAAAAGGTAAAACGTCGAGAAATCGCTGAACGGATTGAGAGTGCCAAGGAACTGGGCGACTTGAGTGAAAACGCGGAATATGCCGAAGCCAAGGAAGCGCAAGGATTTAATGAAAGCCGTATTTCCGAAGTTTCTTCCATGTTGAAAAGAGTGACTGTTGTTGACAGCTCTTCCAAGGGTGAAATTGGCATGGGATCCCATGTTACTGCCAAAGTCAATGATGGCAAAAAGGAATTTACTATTGTAAGTTTTAACGAAGCAGATCCAATGTCTGGTAAAATCTCCAATGAATCGCCCCTAGGCATTGCCATGATTGGCAAAGAAAAAGGGGATACTGTGATTGTTAAAACACCAAAAGGAGATGTGGAATACAAGATTGTGGGCGTAGAGTAAACAAAATATTAATAATCTCTATTATATAAAAGACAAAAAGAGCTATTTCAATATAGTTCTTTTTATTTTTCTTTATTTTGACTTTTTCCTTAAATTATCATAAAATTAAGACAATTAATAAAAACACTATCAATGTGAATTTCTATATTCATAATTGTTAATTTACTATCATATGCCCGAGGAAATCAAACAGAGCGAACGAGCCGACCGCATCGCCAAATTGGAAAAAATAAAAGAACTGGGAATCAATCCATATCCCGCCAAGACTGAAAAAGATCAGGACATCAAACAAGTCTTGACTGATTTTTCTTTGTTTGAAAAACGGGGCAAAGAATTCACCATTGCCGGAAGATTACGTAGCTTCAGACAGCATGGTAATCTTTCTTTTGCCGACATAGAAGACTATACCGGAAAAATTCAAATTGCTTTTTCCAAAAAAGAAGTTGGCGAAGAACTATATAAACAACTGATCAAGTTAATTGACATCGGCGACTTTGTGCAAGTGACCGGACATGTTTTTCTGACAAAAATCGGCGAACAAAGTGTGATGGCTAAATCCTGGAAACTCTTGACCAAGGCCTTGCGACCATTGCCAGACAAACATTCGGGATTCAAAGATGAGGAAGAAAGATTGCGCAAACGCTATCTTGATATCCTGATGAATCCGGAAGTGAAAGTCATGCTCTTACGACGCGATGATTTTTGGAATTCCACACGTAAATTTCTCCATGATCGCGGATTCATTGAAGTGGAAACTCCGGTCTTGGAAGCCATGCCGGGAGGAGCAGACGCCCGTCCTTTCATCACTCATCACAATGCCTTGGATCTTGATGTCTACCTTCGCATTTCCACCGGAGAACTTTGGCAGAAAAAACTAATGGTCGCCGGATTGGGTAAAACTTTTGAAATTGGGCGACAATTCCGCAATGAAGGCATGGATGCCGAACACTTGCAAGACTATACTCAAATGGAATTTTACTGGGGATATGCCAACTATGAAATGGGCATGGAATTAGTAGAAGAGCTATACAAATATATTGCCAAAGAAACTTTTGGCACTTTGAAATTCAAGATTGGAAAATTTGATGTCAATTTAGGACAAAAATGGGAAAAATATGACTATGTCAGTATCATCAAAAAATATACCGAGATTGATGTCATGACTGCGACTGAAAAAGAAATTGAGAAAAAACTTCAAGAATTAAAAATTGAATATGACAAAAAAGGATTCAATATTACCCGCGCGATGGACAATCTCTGGAAATATTGTCGCAAGAGTCTTGGCGGTCCGGGCTTCTTGGTAAATGTGCCAGTAACCATGGAACCTCTGGCCAAAAGACAGGAAAAGAATACAGAGCTGGTCCAACGATTCCAAGTTATTTTGGGCGGATCTGAAATGGGCAAAGGCTATAGCGAGCTCAATGATCCGATTGACCAAGCTGAACGCTTTGCGGAACAACAAGCCTTACGTGATGGAGGAGATGATGAGGCAATGATGAAAGATGATGAATTTGTGGAAGCCTTGGAATATGGAATGCCGCCAACTTGCGGTTTTGGTTTTTCCGAAAGACTGTTTTCATTTTTGAGCAACAAAACAGGTAGAGAGTGCCAGATTTTTCCATTAATGAAGCCGAAAAATATTCCGGGCGCAGAAGAAAAAACAAACGAAAAATAATATAATCATATGCTGGACATTAAATACATTCGCGAAAACGCCAAGGCAGTAAAAATCAACTCAAAGAACAGGGGAGCCAAGATTGATCTTGATCGTTTGATTACCTTAGATGAAGAGCTAAGAAAAGACAAAACAGAATTACAAGCCTTACAAGCAGAGAGGAATAAAAAATCAAAATCCAAACCGACTGAAGAAGAAATTACAAAGATAAAAAAAGCAGGGGAGAGGATTAAGGATTTGGAAGCGGAAATCAAAATAAAAGAAGAAGAGTTGCTAACTTTGATTCATCAAGTGCCAAACTTGACCCATCCGGCAGTAAAGGTAAGCGCAGATGAAGATGACAATCCGGTCTTGGAGACAGTTGGCAAACCGACTGAATTTGATTTTAAACCAAAAGACCATCTACAACTGGCTGAAGCACTTGATTTAATTGACTTGGAGCGAGCAACTAAGGTCAGCGGGGCCAAATTCTATTATCTCAAAAATGAACTAGCATTAATGGAATTGGCCATTATCCAATATGCCCTCTCAATCATTATCAAACATGGCTATACGCCAATGACCACACCGGACTTAGCCAAGACTGAAATGATTGCCAATATGGGCTTTAATCCGCGCGGTGAATCAACTCAGGTCTACAATCTAATGGATAGTGATTTAAGCTTGATTGGCACCGCTGAAATCACGCTAGGAGGATATCATGCTGATGAAGTATTGGACGTATCTGAATTGCCAAAAAAGTATGTGGCAATTTCTCATTGTTTCCGCACGGAAGCCGGAAGCTATTCCAAGTTTTCCAAGGGGATCTTCCGTGTCCACCAATTTACCAAATTGGAAATGTTTTGCTATACAACACCAAGTCAAGCTGAAAGAATTCACACAGAAATGTTGGAGATTGAAAAAGAAATCTTCAGGGGACTGGGCATTCCATTTCGCATTGTTGATCATTGCACGGCCGATCTTGGCACTCCATCTTTACGTACATATGACCTAGAAGGTTGGTTGCCTGGCAAGCCGAATAAAGCCGGAAAGAACGGTGACTGGGCCGAACTGACATCAACTTCCAATTGCACTGACTACCAATCCCGCAGTATGAATGTGAAATACAAGAATGGAAAAGAAAAAGAACTGGTCTACACCCTAAATGGCACCGGAGTTGCTCTTCCTCGCGCGATTATCGCCATCATGGAAAACTATCAACAAAAAGACGGATCAATCAAGATTCCAAAAGTCTTGAAGAAATACATGGGAATCAAAAAAATCAAAAGGTAAGGACAAGATAAAAAAATAAATAAACCAGGAGGATGTTCAAAAAAAAGAAAAGAGGCAATCGCATTCTTGGACAATCAACACTGAATAGCCAATTTGTTGCCCACCAACCAAAAAAAATAAAGAACAGGCAGACATCAAAACCAAGGAGTCGCATGTTCAGATTAATCTTGCTGATTATCATCATCTTGTTGGTTGCTTTTGTCTGGCTGGTCTTTTTCACGGATATTTTTACCATCAAAAGAATTGATGTCTCGGAAACAAAATATATTCCAACAACCACTGTTGAACAATTGATTTGGAAACAAGCTGAAACAAGCCAATTTTTAATACCCCAAGACAAATTACTATTCTTTTCCAAACAAAAACTAACAAAGACATTAAATAATAATTTTCAATTAAAAAATCTGCAAATTACTAAAAAATTTCCAAATACCATTCAAGTCAATCTGACTGAAAAAGAATTCACAGTGATTTGGAATGAGGCCGGACAATTTCACTATATTAATAACGAGGGCGATATTATTTTAAGTCTGGATCAACCGGAAGAAAATCAGATAGTTATCTACAACCAAGGAGATGCCCTACTTAAAGGAAAGAGAATTAAAATCAACCCGGAAACGATTAAATTCATTAATGATTTAAATGATCGCGTCAATACCAAGCAAGTTGTCAAAGCGCAAGAATTCGTTGTAGATAATGATCTTAATACAATTAAAATGAAAGAGGAGAGGGGACCGTTGATTTTCTTTAGCGTTAACAATGACATTGACAAGCAAGTTACAAAACTTGAAGCTCTGATTAAAGAACTGGGAGATACTTACGACCAAGAAAATTATATTGATTTACGCTTTGGCGAAAGAATCTTTTATCAATAAACTTTAATAGACACCCTGAATATGCAAAAAATTAAAATAGCAGTTTTGATCTATACCCACGACAAGACAGATGATGCTAAAATTAATATGGATATTATCACTAGTTTATGGCAATCATCAAAATTACTTTCCGACATTACAATTGTCCATGCCTTTAATGGAGAAAAAAATTGGTATCCTGAAAAATATAAAGAAACTGATTTAATCAGATTGAAAAATCCAGGACATTTTCAAGGCGCTTCTGAGTTAATTGATGCGGGAGTTAAAAAAATTCAAGATAAGTATAAAGATACGGATTATGTCATCGTTTTGTCATCAGACACTTGGCTAATAAAATTAAACTATCTAGAAAGCATCTTAAAGCAAATGGTCAAAGATAATTTATTAATTGCCAGCTGTCCCTGGGGAAAACCTGATATGAATAACATCTTTGACGTAGGCATGGCCACTGATTTTTTCATCTTTGATTTTAAATGGGCCAAACAATACAACTTATTTCCAACCAATTACAAACAATTTTTTGACAAGTATATAGATTTATTTTGGTATATCAGGGGTAGTAATGTCAGCTTGGAGAAACTTGTCTTTTCTCATTATATACGGGGCATTTTTAAACAATATAATAATAACAATAGATTGAAGCCCATCAGCCTAGAAAAAATGTTAATGCTCAAGGATCGCGAGCCAGTACATATGGACACTAAATGGACGCGTAAAATGTATTGGCCAAAAATTGGACTTCTGACTCAGCATGAAGCAAGGCCGAAAAAACTCATACTGACCAAAGCAAAAAATATAAAGGGAGAAAGCATTAAGAAATTATTAAGCAGTAAAAATATATCATATTTTAATCAACATTAAAAAATATGGCTGATCACTTAGTTGATATTGTTAACGAACAAGATGAGGTTATTGGACAAGATTTAAAAAGTAATAAAATTGCCAAAGATTTTATCTCCAGGGTTGTCGCCATCTTATTATTAAACCCGGCAGGAGAAATAATTCTTTGTCGACGAGCAGATCATAAAAAAAATGCTGCCGGCCTATATGATCTGGCCGCCTTCGGGAATGTGGAAGCTGATGAATCATATGAGTCTGCCGCCCACAGAGAATTAAAAGAAGAACTGAATATAGAGTGTGATTTAAAATTACTGGATAAATTCTATCAAGAAGTAAACAATGATGATAAAAAATATAAAATATTTTGCGGAGTTTTCCTGGGCAGGGCAGGGGAGGATGAATTAAAACTTAACCACGAACTAGTTGAAGTTAAGACAATGAGCCTTCCTGACTTTGATAAAGACCTTCAAGAGAATCCTAATGATTATTGCCCAGGGTTAATTAATGATTATTATCAATGTAAGAATAAATTATAATATTTTACGACACTAAGCTAATTTAAACAATAATATATGTACGACGAAATCTTTTTCAAAATTATCTTCTTTATCGCAGTGGTTGTTTTCTGTATAACCATAATTGGATTTTTCTTATTAGCAATTAAAATCATGCTCTTGTTTGCCCCGGAAATAAAATTAATCGGCCTAACCATATCCTAAGTCATCTTTTGATCTAAATTTCACTCTCCGTGGCTTATATGGCCCCTGGCTGCTTAGTTTCATTTTAAATTGAAATCATTAAAGGTCTTACCCTACGTAAGACTTTTTAAATTTTATTTTGCTAATTAAAATTTAAACAGGGTAGTGGTACATTCATACCTTTTGTGTTTTAAATTTTATTTTATTTTTTTTATCTCAGCCGGGGGAGAGGCTGTTTTTTCAAAATTAATCAAAGAGATGACTGATTGTGCATAAGTCAAATAAAATTTTAGTCTCCACCAGAGCAGACAAAGAAAAGAAAAGCACATAACTAAGGGAAAAATAAAAATACGTAAGGGGAGACATATATTTTGCATTTCTATAAAAGAAATGATATAATACTTCTATTAATCTATATTGTGCGATGTATTAATAATCATTAAAATCAAGCTAATCATCATCCCCTATGGCTAATAAAAAAATCAAACAATTTCTGAGTAACTATTTGGATTATATTGAAATTGAAAAAGGTTTGTCTAACAAGACGCAAGAGAACTATGCGCGCTTCCTGAAAAAATTCTTTGACTGGTTGGAGGAGTCTAAATTGAGTCACCTCTCCCCTTCCGATCTCACACCGGAAATCATTTGGAACTATCGCCTGTTCTTGTCACGCCACGCTGATCCTCACACCAAACAAACTTTGAAAAAATCCACCCAGAACTATTACTTGATTGCCCTCCGCTCTTTATTGGAATTCTTTGTCGAGAAGAATATTGCCTCACTCTCCCCTTCCCAAGTCAAGTTGGCCAAGGACAAAGCAGACAAAGAAATCAAGTTTTTGAAAATAGACCAAATTGAGCAACTACTACTTTCACCAAAAACAAATACACCGATTGGCTTACGTGATCGAGCCATCTTAGAGACGCTCTTTTCCACCGGCCTGCGTGTGGCTGAATTAGTAGCCTTAAACTGCGATCAGTTTCAAATCAGACCAGGACAAACAGATTTGGAAATTGCGATTGTGGGCAAGGGACAAAAAGTCAGAACAGTCTATTTTTCCAGTCGTGCCACTGGCTGGATCGCCAAATACCTTGCTGGTCGCCATGATGATGACGAAGCTTTGTTCATCAATTACAAACCAGGCGCAGAAAAAAAAGATGAAACACGCCGACTCACCACGAAGAGTATTGAGGATATAGTAAAGAAATATATCAAACAGGCCGGATTACCAGTCATGGCCACACCACACACTCTACGTCACAGCTATGCCACTGATTTACTTGGCCAAGGCGTTGATTTACGTCTGGTGCAAGAATTCCTTGGCCACCGCAATATCGCCACTACGCAAATCTATACCCACGTCACCAACAAACAGCTCAAAGACGTACACAAAAAGTTTCACAGTGGGCAAAATATGAAGAATTAAGATATAAAAACAGACTTTGAATACACTTTAAAAGTCTGTTTTTAAAATTATTTTAATTCTTTTTCTGATTTAATAATTTTGCCATTTCATCTATGGCCGACTTAAAAATACTTTCCAATTTTATATAGTTATGATTGTCGGCCAAATGCAAGGCTTCAACATATTTTTTTCTGCCAATGGTTGTTTCCACTTTTAATTCAATCGGTGGGATATCTAAATTAATTAAAATTATATTGGTTAATAATCTGCCGATCCTCCCGTTATAATCTTGAAATGGATGAATCCAGAGAAACCTATGATGCGACCATGCCAATAAAGAAATTAATTTATCAAGAAATTCTTCACTATCTATCTTCGGCAAATGTTTTACTCTGACTTTTAAATCTTTTGTAAAATTATCCATTTCTTGAGATATGAGATAAAATTTTGGTGGAATATGTTTGGAAACCGTAACATCAATTTTCCTAAATTTTCCACCCAATTCTGGGAAAATCCAACCAAAACCAATCTTATGAATTTTTTTTAAAAAATTAGGAGTAATGGCGAATTTATGTTTAATACTCTCCTTTAAAACAAAATCCCACGCCCTTTTTATCCCCTCAATTTCTAAGGGAATCAATTTTGATCGTGGAATAATGCCAAAAGCTGTTTCTTTATAGCTTGTTTCTCCTATGCGTCTAGTCATATGCGTCTAGTCATAGCATTTAGGGTTTTAATTTAAATAGTATTCGATTAACCATTTTTTCAGTCACTTCTGGATTTTCACTCTTAGTTGTACGATAAACCATTCTTTTTTCAAACATACTAAAATAATCACGGCGTAATTTACTCTTTGCCGGTGATTTTTGGAATGCTTTTAAAATTGTAATTATTTGTTGTTTTGACATATAAATTATATTACTATATGTGCTAAGTTTTGTCCAATTTTGTACTGCCCGGATGATCACTGTGGATATAACAAATAAGATCATCATCAGCCATTTCCATCACTTTGACATTGTTAATGTACGCATACTTGGATTCATTGTTTCCATCCGGATCAGAACTGATATTGCCATAGTCAGAATACTTGCTAGGATAGAACCTCACATCCGAACCGGTGTTTTTGTGTACTCGGCTATTCTCGTGGTCATATGAATAGACGGACACGGGAGAACCTTCACGATATGCTTGGATCAGATTGTTGCGGTAATTATATGTATATCCCCAATCTTCATCATCAATCATATTACCGTTATTGTCATATCCATATGTAATATCATTCACTTCCGTCATTGCATTGGGATTGGCATATCCTGTTTCATCATATGAATATGCGCCCAGAGCGGAATTACTGATGATATTGCCAATGGAGTCATATGTGTAGACAAAATCATAGTCACCGAGTTTGGTGGCATTGGTGAGTCTATACAAATCATCATATGCGAAATCCAGTGTTTTGGCCAGAGCGGTATCACTGTCATCTACAATTTGAGTGATATTGCCCACATTGTCATATGTGTAGGTGGAGTCTTCTTGGGCGTGAGAAATAATTGGCAAGTAGACGTAATGTCTGGTTGTCAAGAAAACAAAAATCAATATTTTTATGGTAGTGCTTGATAATAAAATTTTGTCCATATTATAACACAGCAAAACCTAAACTAACTAATAATTTATTCAATCTGGTTAATATTTTTATATTTCTGTTCCAACCAATTACCAAATTTTATATCAACCTCCTTATCTTTATACAACTCTCTATATTCTTTCATATCATTGTAATATCTTTTTACATTATATTGTTCTGCTTCTGATAAATTAATAGAATTAATATAATGGTTAAAACTATTAAAAGAGCTATCTATTGTATTTATAGTTACATTTTTTAACACACTGCTATCAAAATTAAATTGAGCGTCAATGTCATAAAATTCATCGTCGCCATATCCCGTTTTCATTAAACCTTCCTTATATTGTTTATTTTCAATTACTAAAACAATATATGAATCTCCTAAAAATGGTGGGGTAGTAGCACGCGGGATACACCATTTATCTAAATAAGGTAAATATAAACCAATATATTCAATATTATTTTCTCTTTCATAATCAATATTAAAGGATGGAACACATCTTTCTATTTTTTTATCATTAATCATAAATATAGCTTTGCTTGAATTTCTGTAATAAAAAATATATATTCCAATAGCAATAACTAATAAAATAAATATTAATATCACAATAATTTTTATACGCTTTCTCATAATTATTTGCATTAATTTTTATAAATGTTATTTGTTATTCAAAAAAATTTATTAAGAACAACTTTATTTTATATATTAAAAGGGTCTTGCCTAACGATTATGATGATATCATAATCGTTAGGCAAGACCCTAATTTATCAATCTGATGGAATGTAATTATATAATATAACCGGACCTAAATATCCATAAAAACTATCTTGCTTATAGCGGTCATTAAATTCTGGATCAATTTTAGCTCTGTAATTCAAATTATTTATATATTTAGTATAACCGCTAATACTAGGATTCAAATTACCCCTCAACTTGCCCACATCATTTGCCCAATGACCCATTTCATGTAGTAGTGTACTTGCGATTTCAACTTCTCCTCCTTCATAAGCATGCTGTGTGATGGAAATATTATTTGTTATCCAATTATAATATCCTTTATCTCCACTAGCAACTTCTTTATTAATATACACATCCGCACCCTTGCCATTATCCAACAAAGCATAATTAATATCTACACCAAATGTTTGAAAATAATCCTGAATCTCTTGATTATTAGCGACATCAGTTTGCAGTTGTGTTAACGCATTATTAAACGCCTTGACTTGCTCTGGGGAAGCATCTCCTTTATGCACATCAATTTCACCAGTCGGATCTATTCTATTGTAAGGATTATTTTTTACATACGAGTAGCCATTCAATGACTGGGGATTGGACAGATATTTTGCCAATATTTTTCTTTCTTTTTCTTGCTCCCCTTGATATGAATTATCAAGTATACTGTAAAACTTTTTGTTAGCCATGTTTGCAACCACCGGATCCACCCCCGTAAACCGCCCAATCTCCGGATTCTGGTAGCGTGCACCCATATAGTAAAGATCGATGTTGTCCTCATATTCATGATTGGAGTATTTGTGTCTGTTTTCATAATCTCCTGCTTTGACATTGTTGTCAATCTGTCCAAACGGTTGGTAATCAATCAGTTCTACAACCAAGCCATTTTTGTCAGTAATTACACTGGTACTGTTCAGATGATCGGTATGGAGATAGTAGATCACATTGTCATCGGTCATGGTCATCACTTTGACATTGTTAATGTACGCATACTTGGATTCATTGTTTCCATCCGGATCAGAACTGATATTGCCATAGTCAGAATACTTGCTAGGATAGAACCTCACATCCGAACCGGTGTTTTTGTGTACTCGGCTATTCTCGTGGTCATATGAATAGACGGACACGGGAGAACCTTCACGATATGCTTGGATCAGATTGTTGCGGTAATTATATGTATATCCCCAATCTTCATCATCAATCATATTACCGTTATTGTCATATCCATATGTAATATCATTCACTTCCGTCATTGCATTGGGATTGGCATATCCTGTTTCATCATATGAATATGCGCCCAGAGCGGAATTACTGATGATATTGCCAATGGAGTCATATGTGTAGACAAAATCATAGTCACCGAGTTTGGTGGCATTGGTGAGTCTATACAAATCATCATATGCGAAATCCAGTGTTTTGGCCAGAGCGGTATCACTGTCATCTACAATTTGAGTGATATTACCCACATTGTCATATGTGTAGGTGGAGTCTTCGATCTTTTCCTCCGGAGCGCCGTCAAAAGTGATTTCCAGATATGGATCTAGGGCTGTATCGTTCTTGTCCAGTGACCAAATGTAGAGCATGTCATATTCATCATCTATCCCATTATATGGCACATCCATGACATCATGTCCTTCCCGCAGACCCAGCATAGTGTATCCCTGATCATCAATCCAGGAAATACCTGTAGTATTAAGATTAAAAGAATGATATTGGTCAATCTTGGTTGACAGATTTGTCAAAGTAGCACGACTATCAACTCCTTCCGTGGGATTATTGATATTGTCGCCGATGGCGTCAAAATCACCCAATGCCGGATATGTCGGGTTGGCCAGTTGGCCTTCCACCACAGTCACCCAGTCGTACATTTGATTGCCATCATTGATATCCACACCGGCGATATTTACTTTAAGATTAGCACTGTTAATATCCACACCATCAGGAAGAGCTGAGGTGTCAAATGTCAGAAAACCACGATATATCTCAAATTCATCTTCTTCATATTCATTCTCCCCCACTCCGATATTGATTTCAGCGTAGTTTTTCATTCGCAGATAGTCTGCCGTGGTAGCGTCATGTCCAGTATCCCAGCTGGGATTACTGGTTTTCAAATATCCATCAGCAGCCAATGGGTAGAACCTGACTGTCGTAGTCTCCCCTTGGTCAATGCTCGTGGTTTTGTTATGCAAACGGTAGAGTTCATCGGGATCATATGTCCAAACACTTTCTCTCCCGTTTGCAAATTGCATGTAGGAAAATTGATTGAGTGGATTGTAGTCAACATCTTCAATGTATGTATTATATGAGACCTCACCACTATCCTTGAATTCCAGAGTCTCTGCCAAACCGCCATTATTATATGTATATCGCACGTAAGAAGCGTCGGGATACTTAACAATTGTAATATTTCCTTGGCGATCATATGTATATTGAGTATCAATACCATATTCATATTCGTCACTGGTTAAATAGATGGTTTCCAAAGCTCTTCCTCCCAATGGATTATATACATATTCTCTGACAGTGCCATTTTCACTCATCTCGACCAAACAAAGTCGCCCAATACCATAGTCGCAGTCGTCATATGTGTAGCTGATTTCCGTACCAGACACACCAGTGAAATCTTCGGTCAATATTCTATTTAAATCATCATATGTATAATTGACAGTATGATTATTGGCATCGAGTTTAGAAATAAGGTTATTGGCATTATCATATGTATATGTAATGGTGCCATATGCTTGATCTTGTGGATCATGGAGATCCTGGGCAGTTAGTTGCCTTCCCAGTCCGTCGTAGGTGAAGTTACGGATATTGCCGTAATGATCCTCTATTTGCGTGAGTTTGTTTTGCAGATTGTATTCATATTCCGTAGTGTAGGTATTGGTATCATTTTTTTCATCCACCCTGGAAAGATTACCACGAGCATCAACGTATATTGATTTTTCGTTATTCTCAGCATCCGTAATCGTGGTTTTCCAATCATCATATACATATGTGGTAATGCCGACCGCATTAACAATGGCAGTCGGCCTATTTAATGGATCGTATGTATAATTGGTATACAAATTTGCCGTAGTCGTTGCCGTAGTCTTGCTTGTTCCTGTTGATTCATATGGCAAAGATTCTTTTTCCAATAGACCCTGCTCGTTGTAGGCAAAATCCCTGGCAAGAAAAGTATTGCTAGCCTCTGCTTCTTTTCTTTCTTGAATCGGGCGGTCAAAACCATCAAGATATACATACTTGGATACAATATTGCTTGCATCCAGATAGCTATCCTCTTGCACAGATCTAGAGCCAACCGTGTCCACATATGTATATGTCGTCTTGGTCATTAGAAGTTCCGGATTCTCCAAATCGGGCTGTTTAAGTTCTTTTACTCTATCCAAACCGTCATATATTGTTTGGTAAACCCTGCCATTGACATCAGTCATTTGCTTTGGCTTGCCGTTGCTATAGTCATATTCATATGTGGTTTCCTGCTCCATCGCATTGGTTACGGTTGTCGGATATAGATTATATGTATCATATACATAGTCAATGGTATTATCTAGCGGATCTTTGTCTTGAATGGTTAGCCCATATCCATTATAGCTGTGTTCAATGTCAATATAGTTATCAACAAAAAGGACAGTATCCACCCAATATTCTTCCTTTGTCAGATTGCCTATATTCACATCGCCCAAAGATTGACTGTCATAGTAATATCTGGCTTCAGACACTTTATCATTCGACTGATCTGTGGTTATTTTGTTTTGGGGCAATCCCAAAATATATGCATCGGAATTAATCGCATATTCAATCGTTGTAGTGGACTCATCCGTGCCGGTATCGGTAAAGCTACCGTCATCTGCAGAAACATCAACCACGCCGTAATTGATATTCTCAATCAGATTACCGGTATCCGTATCATACGCAAAAGTGTTGGCGCGTTCTTCATGATCATTGTCGCCGTCATATGCAACTTCGGTGACGCGTGTTTTGTAGACAAAATCACGGTCATTACCCAAATCATAGTTTTCCCATTTGTTAATCGTTTTCGTATACAATTCATCATCGGCATTGTATTGCTCCGTTCGGTAGGCACGGCCAATCTTTGATTGGTCGTCAGAGTATTCTCCTGTTGAAGAATTTGAATTATTGCCTTGATGATAGTAATTCAAAACATAGTTGCCCACGTCATTAGTTTCCTTAATTTTGCCAAATCCGCCAAAGCGACGATCTAGTTCATTGCCATAGTAGTAATCCCCTCCTTGATATTCATAAGTGGTGGCACTTACCACGTCATTGCCGTCGTCAGTAGTTAAAGTCTTCAAAGTTTGCAAGACATATGGGCAATCCGGATTCAAAAGATCATCATTGTCATCCAAATATTGAGGTGTGGATAAATATTCGGCTGTCATTTCTACGCCAGTCTCGGTTTGGATGTTGTAAAGCAAATCGGCTTTATGGTCATTGGCGATAAAACCTTTGACGAGTAAACCCTCGCCTTGAATCATTTCAGAAAATATTACATCAATAAGTCCATCGCCGTTAATATCAGCTAGTCTAGTACTATTACCACTCACCCCGCCAGCCATATCCAATGTCCATTCACCATCACTAGTCCAACCGGTTCCGTCAGCGTTGTTGAGGTACATTGTTTTTGTTTCAATAATGTCTACAAAATTATCACCGTTAAAATCAGCTAATCTAACACCGTTGTCAATAATATTAAATTCTTTGAAATGTAGTTGTAAATCTTCAAGACTATCAGTCAAAACACTGTTATAAAACCAACCAGTTCCATCACCCTTGTTGACATAGACGCTCCTAATACTCCCATTATTATCATAAGCGCGCAACAAATCATCCAATCCATCTCCATTCACATCACCAATTCTCACCCCCATATCTTCTTGAGGAGAATTGGCGGAGAAAAACAAAGGTACGGTATAGTTATTGTCAACTTCCCAACCGGTGCCATCAGCCTGATTAATATATACGTAGCAAGAAGTACCCCAACCACAATGAATTATATCAGGAAATCCGTCGCCATTAACTTCCGCAAACTGATTTCTCAAATCAGATCCTGTCAATACGACCGGGACATTATAATTATAGTCTATGGTTGGCCATCCGGTGCTGTGATTATTAAGTCTCACAAAACTCTCATCACCCTCGTTTGGTCCGACAATATCAGGATAGCCGTCTCCATTTACATCGATTAACACCGCGCCGGTACTCAATTGGCCACTACCAAATTCAACCGGAATATTCCAAGTTGTGTTCAAAGTCCAGCTAGAACCATTCCCATCATTTAAATACACTCTATGATCACTTGGTCCCGACCACAATAAATCAACTAAACCATCTCCGTTAATATCCGCTATTCTTGCTTCAGTGTCAGAATAGGAGTTTGCACTTCCACCAAATTGCATAGGAACAGTAAGACTGGTATAATCCTGATCTTGCGTCCAACCTTGGGTTTTAGTCTGATAGGCAAAGGTGTTTGCCGGCAAAGTAATAGTATTACTCTGTTCATCAATTCCTGATTTAGTGATTGTTTCCAAAAAAGACCGTGAACCATTATCACCTGTAGTGTAATCTAAATCATATTGACGCACCAAATCATTATCAACGTACACTTTCACGGTGCTAATCCGCACATTTGTTTCCACATTAAATCCGGAATGATATTGTTTTAAATCATCATAACTATCTTCGCGTTCAAAATAAACCGTAAATAAATATGAAGTATTGTTATGATCGGTATATCTGATATACTCCGGATAAATCTGTCCTTCATCTTTATAATATTGATATTTAATTGAATTACCATTGGTATCACGTGCTTCTTCCAGCATCCATTTATACGTCTTTTCATGACTATTATCATCTTGACGCGCAGTTACAGAATATCCATATTTATAGACTGTCCCCTGCTTATCAGTAATAATCCAATAATCATCATTTTTTTCATACTTATTATAAGCACCGCTATCTATTTTGACGCCATACAAATCAGTAACCAGTTGAAAACTTGCTGTTTCCGTGCTCCAATCACCCTCAGCGTCATCATCGTCCCAAAGTTTGATACGCCAATAGTAAATAATGTATGCCACTAATTCATCACCGCCATAGGCGATGACTTCACTTCTATTGCCTTCCACTAGTGGGTTGACAAAGACGGTTTTACCGCTATCCCAAACCGGTTCATCCCAATCATTACTCACAGTACTTACTTGAATTTGATAATCAGTGGCTTCGTCCTCCAAATTTGCATCATCATAGATAGCGGAAAAATCAACCGTAGTTGCAGTCAGATCAGGATTAATCTCGCCATTAGTCAACAAATCTGTAGACTCACTTGGTCCCTCGTTGGCAAGATGGACGATTTCCAAATAGGGGCGGTCGGCAGACTCTGTCGCCGACGCCGACCAAATTTGAAAATATGTGCCATCTACGCCAGGGACTGTATCGTCCAAATCATATTCCTTGTCAAAAATTCCCAGTTTTGTCCATCCGGTAGGATTAATCCAACTCTTGCCAGTGGCATTAAGTGAAAAATGATATTGATTTGTCGAATCAATATACAGATCCGGAGCTCCGGTTGCAATATTATAACTATCATAATCATCCAAAGAAAGCGTGCCTGTTGATGTTTGGGAAGTTTGTATTAAACCGACATAGCCAGCCTCCTTTGCAACACTTTCGACAGTAAAATAAAATTTAGCCGCATTGATATTGGCATCATCCGGCAAATCCGAAGTATCAATAGGGAAAAAAGATCTTTGGATCATATAATAATATGATCCATCATGATATGATCCCACGCTATTTAAAGTTTCAAGGTATTCAACATTCTGTCCTGAAGTGGCGTCATGAGTAGTCTCCCAGCTCGCACTATTATTTTTTCGCACATAGCCATCGCCTCCACCAACATTATAACTCACTGTCGCATCGGTAATCACCGGATATGCGGCGGTTCTTAAATATTCTACGGGTATTAGCTTGGTTAGATGGACGCCGTCGGCTTTTAACTCATATCTAATTTGAATGCTTTGATAATTCCCGTTTGCGGAGCTATCACGAATAACCGGAGGCAAAATATATGACGCTGTTCCATTACTATCTGCAATTTTTGCCAAACTTGAAGAAACAATTGCACCCACTTTACTCAACATCTGACCGTCAATTTCCAAATCAATTTGATTATTTGCCGTTAAGATAAATTCAAATTCATAGTATTGATTACTGCTATCATTCAAATTTCCCAAAACATTCTGATTTTTAATCACAATCTCTTTGTTAAGAGCACTGTCCGTCAACCGCACTTGCAAATCCATGTCTTTGCCTAAAGCATCTTGATATACAACCTGTTTATTCGCCCACAGTTTGTCGCCCACATCCTTAATCCCCGCTACTGCCTCGTTAGCGTTAACAGCGGAAAAATATAGTTCCTGGCTTTTATTGATAAAAGTGATGAAATTTTTTGCCGGATTTTTTTTAATTATTGCTCCGTAAGGCGCCTTGTCCATTTTCCAACCGTCAGCAATATCTTCAACCTTGGTATCAATTTCCAAATATTCTTTTTTAACGTCATCATAATAATGGACATCATTGCCATAAAAACGAGTTGTTTCCATGGTAATGCCTTTTGCATCCCAGCCACTCAAAAAGCTCTTACTATTACTACCTCGCTTTTGAGCAAGTTCCTCGGGCTCTAATATTATGATTGATCCGTCCTCTGCCTTTTCTGCTTTGCCATCTTTAACCATTTGTTCAGGCAAAGACAACTTTTCTTTTTTACCAGCTTCATCGATATCATACGCGTCAATTACTCCCAAATTTTCCTCCTCAACACCGCCAGTCATCGCTTCCATTTGTTCATCTTCAATTTTTCGCAATTCACCGTCAATTGAAGAATAGTAATAGTCTTCGTTATACATCTTGTCCGCACCATCCTTATTAATGCGTTCAATATAAGGAATACCCACAGACCAGCCCTGGCCAAACATGCCAGAGTTATTAACCGAGTTGCTGTTGTAGATAAGAGATAAATCAGGTTGCATGCCATTGCGTCCCGACGGAATCTCCAGAGGATATTCGTAAATCAAAGAACCGGAAACATTATCCTTTTGAATCAGTTGCCGATTTTGCACCGGCAATGTTTGATCATAGCTTACAACCTGTTCTGTCGCCCAAACCAAATTGGGCATAGCCAAAATAAAAACAAAAGCTACGGTAAAAATAATATTACATACCGACAGCTTTTGCGGAAGAAATAACTTGAGCATAAACTTAAAAATATATTGTAAATATATAAATCTATTTTTAGCTCTCTCTTGTGAATACAAATACTGAAACAATTTTAACTACCAATCAATCTATTACGGCAAATATTCCATCGGATTAACCGGGATACCATTTAATCTGACTTCAAAATGAAGATGGGGTCCGGTGGTGAAAGGTCCGGCACCTTGTGTGCCCGGCAATCCTCCTGACAAACCGATTATTTGTCCTTGAGTGACGAACTCATCCTCTCGGACATAGATTTGAGAAATATGACCATATACTGTGGCCAAACCATTATCATGCACAATCATGATATATCCATAGCCCGTGGCTCCCCCAGTCTTAGTACGTGCCACATAGCCGGAATCAGCCGCCTTAATTTGGGTACCTTGTGCGGCGCGGATATCAATGGCCGGATGTTCAAAAATATTGCGATATGGGTATGAGGGATCATGAAAAGTTGCGGTGATTGTTTGACTTGGCACCGGCCAAACAAACTGTCCGGTTGAGGCAATAATTTCACTGGCTCGCCCGGTATTTTTCATTGCTTCGATTCTGTCACGTACTGTTTTTTCCAAACCAGAAATATCACGAGACGCTGCCACTTGTTGGGACTTGGCTTCTGCCAATAATTTCTGATATTCTTCTTCCGAGTTTTGCGTACTTTGCATCAGGTAGACTTTACTATCTTGTTCTTCCAACAATACTTCTTGTTTATTTTTTAATTCTTCTTGTTTGTTTTTCAAGGCAAGTTGCTTTTCCTCCAAATCTTTGCGATTCAACAATAATTGCTCTTGATTTTTGCGCACTTCTTGCAGGCTGTCCACCACGCCGGTATTGATATCTTTCAAATACTTGATTTGATCAAGATAGTCACTCAAATAATCATTGGACAACAAAATTTCCAAATTTGTACGATTATCTTCCTTTTGCAAAAGTTTGATGGCGGCTGCCATTTGTCGTTTGGAAGACTCAATCTTCTTGTTAATATCCTCCACCTCAATATTAATCTTCTGCATTTCCAAATCAAGGGTATCAACATCAAGTTGCAACACTTCAATCACCAACTGTGATTCCACCAAACGATTATCAAGAATAGCCAACTGGTTGGCCAAACTGGATTTTTGGGATTGATATTGTCTGATTAATGCTTGATATTTTGATTGAGCATCTTGAATCTTTTTCAAAGATTCTTTTTTAGCTTCAATCTCCCGATTCAGTTGAACAATCTGTTCATCACTTTGAGGAGCAACGCCTTCTTCTCCCCAAACAAAATTAATCCTAATAGTGCCGAACACCATTAAGATTAAGGCAAAAATTCCAATAATTTTAATACCTTTATACATATCTTGATTATAGCATACTTTCAATGGAATGTTTAATCCTTTGCAGACTAAGTTCCTTACCAAGAACAGCCGCCACTTCAAACGGACCGGGGCTGTTTTTTTCTCCAGTCAAAGCCACGCGCATTGGCCAAAGATAATCACCCAGCTTGTAACCATGATCAACTAAATACTTTACAATAGTCTTGTCCAAATTATCCTGTTTCCAATCAGCAACATTCTCTAATTGCGACAATACCACTGTTAAATTTCTTTTGACATCTTCTTTTGATAGTTGCTTCCAAATTAATAATTCCTTGTCATATTCCGGTTGATCAACAAAAAACAATTTTGTCTTTTCGGCAATATCAGACAACTTTTTCATGCGTTCTTGTTCCAAGGCAACAACTCTCTCTAAATATTCATCGGTTTTCCGATCTTGGTTATTTGCCAATTCAAGATTTTCTTCTAAATACGGACGGCAAGCAATGGCCAAATCTTTAATTGGCATTTTTCGTAAATATGTTCCGTTAAAGAAATCTAGTTTGTCCACGTCAAACACTGATGGGCTGGTACGGATATCTTCCAATTTGAAAATCTTTTCCAATTCTTGCAAAGTAAAAAACTCTTCTTCATCTTTTGGGTGCCAACCAAGTAGAACGCAAAAATTAACCAAAGCTTCAGGTAAATAGCCCTTTTGTTGATAGTCTTCTACAAAGACATCACCTTGACGCTTGCTCAATTTTCCCCCGTCCTTATTTAAAATCAATGGTAGATGGATAAACTTGGGGACATCCCAACCAAATGATTGATATAGTAAAACATTTTTTGGGAAAGATGGAATCCACTCCTCTCCCCTGGTCACATGAGAAATTTTCATCAAGTGATCGTCAACCACATTGGCAAATTGATATGTCGGTAGACCGTCTGACTTAATCAAGACATGGTCTTCCAAATCTTCTGCCTGAAACTTAATCTCCCCTCTTAATTCATCTATCACAACCACCTCTCCCTGCAAAGGCATTTTTTGCCTGATCACAAATTTTTCTCCGGCAACACGGCGCTTGCGAATTTCTTCCACAGTCAAATCACGGCAACAATGATCATATTTTGGCGCTTGCTTTCTCGCCTGTTGCTCTTCGCGCATATTTTGCAAACGTTCTGGTGTGCAAAAACAATAGTACGCTCCGCCTTTTTCCAAAAGTTTTTTCACATGCTCTTGATATATATCCTGACGTTGACTTTGAATATATGGAGCAAACTCTCCTCCCTTGTGCGGACCCTCATCAAATTCAATTCCGGCCCAAGCCAGAACTCTTAGTAAACTATCAACCGCACCCTCCACTTCTCGCTTTTGATCAGTATCTTCAATACGTAAAATAAAACGGCCATGCATATTCTTGGCCAATAAGTATCCAAACAAGGCTGTGCGCAAATTTCCAAGATGCAAAAAACCAGTCGGAGATGGAGCTAATCTTAATCTAATTTCATTCATATTTATTATTTTTTATTCAAAAAATCCAAAAAGATTCAAAATCAAGGAAAGCACCAACAAGGACGCCATCACAATCAAAGAAATTTTCAGACGACGGAGAGACTTTCCCATTTTTTCACGATCCTTGTGCAGAGCAATATTGCTCACATCATTGATGAAAAAAAGAAATTTTTTTAAACCACTCATAGTTTCTTATTTTGATTAATAATATCTCTATCCTACCATATTCACCCTGATTTTAAAAGTTGCGCTTAATCAATCCCAATCGATCCAAAAAAGCCTTCCAGGAAAAAATGATAAAGGCATTATAGATACGACGAGCACGACCATAGACAGGCTTGTTCTTAACCATTGGCTTGTAAAACAAACGCCAAACCCATTCAAAACCAAATGAACGAACAATTCGTGGCGCACGTCTTGTTTTACCAGTCAAAAAATCAAAGGCGCCGCCGATTCCCATGCCAAGCTTCAAATCTGATAGCTCTTGCTTAACCTTGTTTAACAAAAATTCTTGCCACGGAGAGCCCAGAGCGCAAAAAAGAATATGGGGAGAAAAATTCAACAACTCTTCCGGAAGTTGTTCATCCCCCCTTTCCAGCGCAATGATCCGAAAATTCAGTTTTGGATAGTGGGTTGATAGTACTTTCTCAATTTCATAATTTTCAGACAAGCCCTTGGTCCAATTGATAATCCCAACTCGGTGGGAACCAGATTCAGCCATTGATAATATTTCCTGCATCAAATCAGATCCGGCATAACGGACAACATTGCGACCATGCAACCAGGCGGCAAACTTCAAACCAATACCGTCAGGAATTGCCAAATCAACTTGGTTCAGAATATTAAACAAGCGCTCATCTTTTTGAGCCACCAGGATAAATTCAGGATTGACCGTAGAAATTTGATGGGCACCGTGACCAGACAAATATTCTCTGATTTGATCCAAAACCTCTCCCCTGTTTGATTGGGAAACTTTGATGCCCAATATTTTGACTTGTTTAGTTGTTTCCATATGTATGAATTATAGTTTACCTTAACAATTTTGCCAAATTTTAGCAAGCTAAACCGCTCTTGACTTTTTTCTTGATTATAATTATAATCAGGCCAGATTCTTTCCAAATAAGGATTAGTCAGCAATGACGATCTGTATACTATATATCCCCGTCCGACTCCTCTGGACAAAATTATGCTGCAATCATTTCGTAAGAAATGATATAATTTACCAAAAAATATAGTATTGCAGAACCCCACGCCCCTCCACATTTCGCCAGAAAGTGGAGGGTCTTTTATTGACATCAACCTTGGAATATTATATATTATGATAGCACTCTCAAGAAAAGAGTGCCAAAAAAAATCACTAAAATTTAGATAAAAATAATATGTTAGACAGGTTTACACATAAATCACAGGAAGCGATTATCAATGCTCAAATCATTGCCCAAGACTATGGACAACAATATATTAATGCTCTCCACATGCTGATGGCACTGGTTGAACAGCCAGACAGTATGATCAGGCCGATTCTGGACAAAAACAAAATTGATTTTGATATCATTTTCGCCAAAATTGAAAAAGCGATTGAATCTCTTCCCAAGATGAAAACCAATACTTCTGTTGGCATGGTGCAGGGCACGGCGGAAATGGCAGCAATTGTTGAAACCGCCAATCAAGAAGCTGATGTTCTACAAGATGAATTTGTTTCCACCGAGCATATCTTTTTGGCAATTACCAAAGTAAAATCTTCAGCACAGAATATTCTTTCCAGTTTTGGCATTGACTATGAAAAAACTTTGACTATTCTAGAAGAACTGCGCGCCGGGCAAACAGTTGATGACCGTTCTCCGGAAAACAAATTCCGTTCACTGGCCAAATATACAATCGATCTCACAGAAATGGCAAAAAACAACAAACTTGATCCGGTGATTGGTCGCGACAATGAAATCAGACGAATCATGCAAGTGCTTTCTCGAAGGATTAAAAACAATCCGGTCTTAATCGGCGAAGCCGGTACTGGTAAAACAGCAATTGTAGAAGGCTTGGCACAAAGAATCGTAAGCGGAGATATTCCGGAAACCCTGAAAGACAAACGTTTAGTTAGTTTGGATTTGGGAGCCTTGATTGCCGGCGCCAAATTCCGCGGAGAGTTTGAAGATCGCCTCAAGGCCGTATTAAAAGAAATTAAAGATCAAGAAGGAAAGGTCATTCTTTTTATTGATGAATTACATACCATTGTCGGTGCCGGCGCTTCCGAAGGATCCATGGACGCTTCCAATATGCTCAAACCCGCTTTGGCACGCGGTGAAATCATTACGATCGGCGCAACCACCACCAAGGAATATCAAAAATATATTGAAAAAGATTCCGCTTTGGAACGTCGTTTCCAACCAGTGCAAGTTGATGAGCCATCAATTGAAGACACGATTGATATCCTGCGAGGCATCAAAGAAAAATATGAAGTACATCATGGCGTCAACATCACTGACGAAGCCGTGGTCGCTGCCGTCAAACTATCCAGTAGATATATCACTGATCGTTTCTTGCCAGACAAGGCTGTTGATTTGATTGATGAAGCCACCTCTGCTCTCCGGATGGAGATTGATTCTTCTCCGGATGAGTTGGATGGTCTGAAACACGAACAAAGACGGTTGGAAATTGCCAAAATGGGATTGAACAAAGAATTGGAAAAAGACCCTGCCAACCGATCTGTTAAAGCAAAGCTTGCTCAAACCAGTCAAAAACTAGCCAGAGTGACAGAAGATGCACATCAACTAGAACTCCACTGGCAAAATGAAAAAAATATCATCTCCAATATCCGCCAAGCCAAAAAAGAAATTGACAAACTCAAGGTAGAGGCTGAAACAATTCAAAGAAATGGCGATGACCTCACTAAGGTGGCTGAAATCCGCTACGCCTTGATTCCTGAATTAGAAAAACAAATCAAATCACATGAACTGGAATTAAACAAAATTCAAAGTGCCGGACAGAAAATATTAAAGGAAGAAATCACTTCCGAAGATGTTGCCAAGGTAATTTCCAAATGGACAGGTATTCCGATTTCTCGGATGTTGGAATCAGAGGTAAAAAAGCTCGCCAAAATTGAAGAGGCCTTGCAAGCCAGAGTAATCGGGCAAGACCAGGCCATTCAAGCAATTTCTAACGCCATCAGACGCTCCAAGGCTGGAATTAATGAAGAACGACGCCCAATTGGTTCATTTCTCTTTGTCGGTCCAACCGGAGTCGGGAAAACCGAATTGGCCAAAGCATTAGCTGAATTCATTTTCAACGATGAGGCGTCTTTAATCCGCTTGGACATGAGCGAATATATGGAAAAACACAGTATTGCAAAAATCATTGGATCCCCTCCCGGCTATATCGGGCATGATGAAGGTGGACAACTCACTGACAAAATCAGACGTAAACCATATAGCGTTGTCTTGTTTGATGAAATTGAAAAAGCTGATCCTGAAGTCTTTAATATCCTCTTGCAGATTATGGACGATGGACGTCTGACTGACTCCAAGGGAAGAACAATCAACTTCAAGAATACAATTGTGATTATGACTTCTAATATCGGTAATGAAGTGATCCGCGAATATTCTATTGGTTTCACCGATACCAGTGACAAGCAAAAAGCAAAAACAGAGAGAACTGACGAAATGAAAGAAAAAATAAACAAAATTTTGCGAGAACATTTCAAGCTGGAATTTTTGAACCGTATTGATGAAACCGTGATCTTCAAGAGCTTGAATGAAGAAGATTTAAACAAGATTGTTGACTTGGAATTGGACAAGGTTCAAGTTCGTCTCAAGACGAAGGATATCAAACTCAAAATCGGGAAAAAGGTCAAAGAAATGCTGGCACAAAAGAGCTTTGATCAGACTTTTGGTGCCCGTCCCTTGAAACGCATGATCCAAACAATGATTCTTGATGAATTGGCTATGGAGATTATCAATGGAAAAATCAAAGAAGGAGACAATGTAATTATCAATCTGGGCGTGAAAGATGAAATCTTGATGGAAGTGAAATAAAAGTGGTATAATAACGTATAATTAAATAAGGAAAGATTAATTTTTATATGAAAAAACAATTAACTGTTTTTGTTGGCTTTTTAATACTCTTGGGGCTTGCCGGAACCGCACAGGCAGAAGAAGTCTTTAACCCCAACTATATTATCAGCGACTATGAGATGTTGAGAACAGACTCGATGAGTTTGGGTGAAATTCAAACTTTTTTAACACAAAAAAAGGGATATTTAGCAACCTACATTACCGAAGATGCCTATGGAGAGAAAAAAACAGCTGCTGAAATCATCTACAATGCCGTGAATAATAATTACAATTGCGACAATGTCACGCTCACCAGTCAGGCGGAAGTTGAAAAAAAATTCAAATGCCGGCCAATGAAAACCGTTAATCCAAAATTCCTCTTGGTATTATTGCAAAAAGAAATGAGTTTGGTTGAAGACAATGCCCCAAAACAAAGCCAACTGGATTGGGCAATGGGCTATGGTTGTCCAGATGGCAGCGGCTGTAATTCTCGCTGGAAAGGTTTTGGCAAACAAGTCAACAGTGCCGCTCTCCAATTTCGTGATTATTTGGACCACTCAAATCGCTACAAATATCAAAAGGGTCAAACCTATACTTTTGCGAATAAATATTCTACGACTGAACAAGGATCTGTTTCTGTCACACCTTTGAATAATGCTACAGCGTCTCTATATAATTACACCCCCCATGTTTACAATGGAAACTTTAATTTTTGGAATATTTGGAATCGCTATTGGGGCAAACAAGGCGGCAGCAGTATTTATCCTAATGGAACATTAATTCAAGCGCGGGGAGAAAATACTGTTTGGGTGATTGAAAATGGCACGAAGCGCGCGATTGTTTCACAGTCAGTGCTTAATTCCAGATATAATGCCACAAAGATTGTTCAAATTGACAAAACTGTTCTTGACTTATTCCCAAATGGGACTGACGTAAAATTCCCACAATACTCAATTGTCAGGGCCCCAGACAAAAAAATCTATCTCTTGGTTGACAATCGTAAACGAAACTTTACTGATATCAAGGCCTTCAGACAATTGGGCTACAATCCAGAAGAAGTAGTTGAAGCTGACTGGGCGGATATTAATTCATATCAAGATGGTAAACCAATTACTCCCGACTCGATCTATCCACAAGGAGCGCTCTTACGCGATCAAAAAACCGGGGGTATCTACTGGACAGAAGAAGGCACCAAAGCTCCGTTAATTGATTGGATCTTTATGGAAGCCATGTTTAAGGGCAAGCATTTCATCAATACTTCAACAGAAGAATTGAATAAATATGAGACAATCGCGCCAATCATGTTTCCTGACGGAGAGTTAATCAAGATTGAAAAAGCGCTCGGCGTCTATGTTGTTGATAATGGAAAATTAAGACCGATTAATTCTGCTGCAATCTTTAATAGTCTTGGATATAAATGGGAGAATATTATTTCTGTTCCTGTGCGTGTATTTTCTCTCTACCAAATCGGTGAACCAATGACTCTTCAATAATATGTCAATCGCTTTAGCGGCAATCCTCCCCCACTCTCCAATTCTCATTCCAAATGTTGGAAAGGAAAACCGAGAACAACTAAAACAAACCGTCACTGCCTATGAAAAATTAGCCGAAGAGCTGATTGAACATGACATTGAGACTATTGTGGTAATCTCATCGCAGGGCATGAAATTAAAAGACGCTTTCGCAATCAATATCAACTCTGAATTTGATTGTAGTTTTGAAGAATTCGCTGATTTAATCACCAAGCTCAAGGTGGTTGGTGACATTAATCTCGGTCATCAAATCAAATCCACTTTGGAAACAAAAGAAAAACTGCAAGTCATTAATGAAGAAGTTTTAGACTATGGTTCAGCTATCCCCTTTTATTTATTAGCCAGCAAGTCCCCCAAAACAAAGATTCTTCCAATCTATACTTCCAGCTTGAGCTTGCAAGAGCATTATGATTTTGGAAAACTTCTAAAAAGAGAACTGAATCTTTCTGAAAAGAAAATTGCTGTCATTGCTTCAGCTGATCTTTCTCACAAATTGAGTGAAGACTCCCCTGCCGGATATTCACCCAAGGCAAAAAAGTTTGATCAGCGAGTGATCAACGCAATTACTAAGAACAAACCGCAAGATATTCTCAACCTTGATCCCGAGTTATTAAAAGAAGTTGATGAATCATGCTCCAGATCAATCGCCATTTTAATGGGCATTATGGAGGATATAAAAAAGACAGCAAAACTGCTGTCCTATGAAGCTCCTTTTGGTGTGGGCTATGCGGTGATTAAATATGAGTTGTAGTAATAGCTTAATAATAAAAAACAAAAAGAATAAATAAAGCCATTGCATTAATATCTTGATTTATAAACTCTGGGCCCCTGGGGTTTATTTTTATTCCCCACAATCTTGAAAAAATATTTCCAAGGCTCTCCATCAGTGCAAAGCTCCTTGGTATCGTTTAGACATTGCAAGACAAATTCTTTATTCTGCTCTTTGCAAACCTTAAAAACAGAATTGCGCTTGATATTCGGAATCCGCAAATCTTTGATAATCTGCAAAGCCAACTCCTGCCATTGATAGGCCGGGGGCATCACAGTCTTCTTTTTGACTTCCTTGGTTTGTCTCTCCTTGAAAACATCACCAAAGGCTTGCATTTCATTCATATTTTCAGGATAGCAGAATATGGAAAATAATAAAACAACCCAAAACAACCTGATTGCTTTATTTACATAAAAACAATCATTCAAAAGCTTTGCCAACTATACTAAATAGGTTAATCTGTATAATAAACTGTCATTTGGATATGATTTACATAAGGAGTATTCATTTCTGGACCACCGTTATAAGCATCTTTGCCCTGCATCTCCACAATTATTCCGTCAATGGTTGCTGTTGATGGAATATCAAAACCAAAGTTTGTCACGGTTATTTGGCTACCGTTCTGATCACTAAAGACACCAAAACCACTATCATTAACAATGGCGGGAGTAAGGGCATTACCCCAAGTATCAGTAGCGCCCCCGAATGACACATAGGCTTCAACAGCGCCAAATGTACTGCCATTATACTTTGAATCCCCGTGAACCCAAGTACCTCCCCAATATAGCTGCAGAGTGAACTCTTCACCGCCAGAATCACTTATACAATAAGAAGAATCACTCACCTTGACATTTGCATGGCCAGTGGCGCCAGAAGTTGTCCCAGGGCTTGCTGTAACCTCTTGGGCCACTGGCGCACCCTCCTCTGCCGCAACCACCCCAATATCCCCAGGAATGGCGATTAAATTGCCGGGGCCAACATTTTGTACAATTCCGCCAAGACAGTAAGTGATGGAATAAGTAGTACTGGTATTGGTGGAAGCGTAGGTATAGGCATCACTGGCGCAATCGCCATCATTGACTCCGGGAGCAGAAGGAACCTTGGGCATGTAGGTATAGTCATTTTCTCCGGTCATTGGTTGTCCGGAAGTGATTGCCGAGGGGTAGACACTATTGTCATTGCGATATATTTCCAGGGCATTCTGAATTTGTCTGATATCCGAAATACGGCGAGCATCTCTGCTCTTACCACGGACACTATTTAATCCGACGATTGCCAAACTGGCAATAATACCAATAATCAATATGGTGATTAATAGTTCAATGATTGTGAAGCCCTTGCGCATATATCTAATCTAATCCAACTCAATGTATTGATGTATATAATATTTAATTTAAAAATATTTAATTTAATAATATATAATTGATGTTGGTATTGATATAGATGCAGGTGTAAATAATGTAATTATGTATTACATTATATCGTATTTTTATATTATACTATCACTCTCATTATTATGCAAATAAAAAGGAAAAATAATTCCCTTGCTTCAAATTAAGCAAAATTAAGATGCGTCTGTTTTAAAAATAATTATTGCGCCTCTTCACTGACCGCTGAATAGAAAGTAGCGGGTGAACTTTGATTATTGTATTCGGTTTTAATCCAGTCAGCAGAACGCACAGTTTTTGAAATACGGACTTCGTCAAGAGATCCATTCCACCAAATATCCGCGTAATTTCTTCCACCAATTCTAAAATTTACAGAATTAGTCATGGTGTCAGTAGTAAGCGTATTAGAAATAATGGTTGTTGAAATTGCAAAACCATCATAATACATCTTAATACCAGATGCCGAACCACTGCCATCGTAAGTATAGGAAAAAGAATGCCAGCTTGAAGTGTCTGTATATGTATTAACGCTTTTTACCTGAATATTTCCAAGTGAATCAGCGCCTAAAAATATATAGAACTTATTATCGCTGAAAATTTCTACATAGATAGAAGTATTAAATTGACCTGATCCTATCTGTTTCGTTATTAATGGCCGTCTGACACCGACAGAACTTTGTTTAAACCAGATTTGGGCACTCTGTGCATCTGTTCTTGAAAAAGCAAGGCTTGCAGAATTAAGAGCTTCAATATAGTCATGATTAGCAGAAGTAAAATCCATCGCTCCGTCAATCTGACCCGAAGTAGTAGAGTCAGATAAATTTATATTACTATTATTACCATTAGCTGTTGAATCGTTTACTGTCGGATTTACTCCAGTCTCTTTTAAATGCCATACACCTTTAAAATAATTACCACCTCCATCATCCCAGGTTCCTGTTACGTCCCACTGATCAGCCACACCGGCATTACCATAATATATATAAATTTCCGTATCATCTGAGGCTGAAACAGTCGGAACTTCCACCCAAGCAACCAATTCTCCGGTTGATGCGGTATACTTTTCTACTTCATGATCAAGTTTAGTCAAACCATTAGCTAAAGTAAAAACGATATCTCCTCCATCAGCTTGGCCAATATGACCGCTATTAGCAATATCTTTCCAATTCACATCAGTCCTATTGATTAAAACCGGAAAATTACTTTGATCAGTATTTGAAATCTTGGTGTGATTAATGACAATTTTTGTTCTATAGCTCCAGCTAGAATTATACCAGTCCGTTCGGCCACCACTCGCACTTACCAAACAAATATTACCAGGTACGGCTACGCATGATCCAGCCGAAATATTTTGAACCGATTCTCCGAGACAATAGTCAATACTGTAAGTAATAGTAGGGTTAGTTGTTTGATAAACATAGCTATCACTAGTGCAAGAGCCATCATTTACCCCGGGAGCACTCGGCACCGATTCCATATAGGTTTGGCCGTTTGGCCCGACCAAGGGCAGACCGGAGGTAATAATGCTGGGGTAGACGTCATTGTCATTACGATAAATCTCCAAAGCAGTTTGGAGTTGTCTCATATCAGCAACTCTCTTAATATCCCGACTATTGCCACGCACGCTTTTTAACCCGACTATTGCTAAACCAGCAATAATCGCGATAATGACAATCACGATAAGTAGTTCAATCAGTGTAAAACCTTTTCTCATATATCCCGAGCTTAATTTAATATGATGTATATATAATATTATTATAATCACATTATATCTTATTTTTATATATCACTCCCCCATAATTATGGAAATAAAAAAAGGGAAAATAATTTCCCTTTTTAAAGTTAAACAAGCTTAGGATGATGCTACTGTTTTAAAACTAATTACTGGTTTACCCTTAACAGTTTTTTTGATAATCAAAAGACCGACTTGCAAAAATTTGGGCTGATCATCTTTATCCCTATTAAAGATAAAAAAATCACTTTCCTTTCCTCTTGGATTTATTTTTTCCAAAGCGATTAAACGTAGATATTTATTAATACTTGGATAACGTAATACTCTGTATTTGCCATCATCCAATTCAATTAGCCTGCTGATTGCCATCATTCCTCCCTTATATTTATTTCTTGAACATCTTTGTTATTATCCCGTTTATTCGCATTTTTAATTGAAAAAATTGCCAAAATAATTCCAAAAGGAATCATAATAAAAATCCAAAAGATAAAAAGGATCTGGTTTATAATACCACCATGGTTAATCCGAGTAGCTATCTCTGATAAATCCATAATACTGCCCTTTCTTGATTTTTTCGTTAAAATATACTAACATAATTATACTCATAATTATCATAGTCTTAACTATATGTCAAACCAAATTTTAGATATAATTATCAACCCAAACCCGATTTTACGGAAGAAATCAACGGATATCAGTCCGGAGATGATTAAAACTGCCGGATTCCAGGGATTGTGTGCTGATATGGTGGCAACCATGCTGGCTAAAGACGGAGCCGGCCTATCTGCCCCGCAAATCGGTAAAAACATCAACCTGATCATCATTAATACCAAGGATGGTATTTTAACCATGATCAACCCCAAAATCACCAAGAAATCCCTATTCAAAGAATGGGATAGCGAGGGCTGTCTTTCTGTAGTCAATCCAGAGGGCAAAATTGCCTATGGTGAGGTGAAACGCTATCGGAGCTTACATTGCCAATTCCTTGACCAAAACGGCAAAGAACGCAAGATTGAGGGCAAAGGCATGATGGCTAGGGTGATCCAACATGAGATTGATCATTTAAACGGAATTCTCTTTATCGACAGAGCTAGAAATATGGAACCATATGCAGGAAATTAAAGTCATCTTTGTCGGTACTCCGGATTTTGCAGTACCCAGTCTGCAATCCCTGATTAGAAATACCGACTTCAAAGTTGAGGCAGTGATCACCCAACCGGACATGCCAGTTGGTCGCAAACAGACTCTCACTCCTCCTCCGGTTAAAACCGTGGCACAAGAATGTGGCATTCCGGTTTTTCAACCGCAAAAAATCAGTCAGATTATTGATCAGATTCGTAATCTCCAACCTGATGTCATTGTGGTTGCCGCCTATTCCCAAATCATTCCAGAAAATATTTTGAATATTCCCAAGTACGGATGCGTGAATGTTCATGCCTCTCTCTTACCAAAATATCGTGGCGCTTCGGTGATTCAAGCCGTAATTTTGAACGGAGAAAAAGAATCCGGCGTGACGATTATGCTAATGGACAAAACTCTTGACACTGGTCCAATCTTGAGTCAAACTAAAATTGACTTGGACGAAAATTCCACAGCAGAATGGCTTTATGAAGAGCTGGCCAAACTTGGTGGGAAGATTTTAACCAACACCCTGAAAGGATATGTTGAGGGGAAAATCAAACCCCAAGAACAAGACAATAGCAAATCAAATTATGTCGGCTTACTCAAGAAACAAGACGGATTGATTGATTGGAATAAGTCGGCGGTTGAAATTGAGCGCTTTGTCCGCGCCATGAATCCTTGGCCGGCTGCCTGGACATGGGTTAAAGGAAAACAATTAAAGATTATCAAAGTCCAACATCAACCAATTGAAATCAATGTTCAAAAGATTGGCAAGACTTTTAGTTACAACAACGGGTTGGCAGTGCAATGCGGTCAAGATGCCTTGATCATCACTGCGCTACAAATTGAGGGTAAAAAAACAATGACCAGCCAAGAATTTTTGCGTGGCAATCAAGATTTTGTCGGCAATATTTTAGGTTAACACGGTCCCTTCGTCTAGCGGCTAGGACGCCAGGTTCTCATCCTGGTAACAGGAGTTCGATTCTCCTAGGGACTACAAAGACACAAACCTTTTATAAATACATAAAATACACTCTAAACAATTACACACTCTAAACAATTCATTTACCATGCATGATTTTTGTGGTATAATAACCATATTATACAGAAAATAAAAGTATGTCTAAAATCAGCGAAAAAAAATATAAAGACGTTATCTTGTATCTCGGAGAACAACTGGGTGGTGAAATAAAAGGCAAGAAAAAACTGGCGAAATTATTATATTTCGTTGATTTTGATTTTTATGAAAAATTTCAAAAATCATTGACCGGCGATGTTTATAAAGCATTACCCATGGGGGCCTTTCCCCGTAACCATGGAAAGCATGCTCACTGCTCTGGCTGATGAAAAAAGGATCACCATCAAATTTGAAAAAGAAAGATCTGATTACAACCCAACAGAAATCTACAAAGTCAACAAAAAAATGGAAGGAAATTTTTCCAAAGAAGAACAACAAATACTGGACAATGTCATCTTGAAATATGGAAATTTATCGGGAAAACAATTAGAAGATTTAACTCATGCGGAAGCACCATACATCGGGACAGCACCCAATCAAGAAATCGCCTACGAATTGGCTTTTTATCGTGGCTCTAATTGAAAGATTGTAAGTAATTATTTTATAAAATCTCTTGGAAACGAAGAAGAACCTGATTTCACTTTGCTTTACATAATGTAAAGTGTGAAATCAGGTTCTTAATTCTCCTAATTAATTAACCAACTAACAACCGGCCAAATCTATACCCTTATTTTCAAATTCTTTTTCAAAGAAATCTAAATAGTCATAAAGGAAATCATTGAAAGACTCTCTTGATTCAGTTTCTTTACCAAAGGCATAATTTAATAACCCTTGGCCACTATGAGCAGGATTGGGTACCATACTATAGTTAACGGATTTTCTGCTATCAGAAACTTGCAAACTTGCGATTTCAACAGTGTAATAAGAGATTTTTTTGTTAACACTAAAACCGTTGAATAAATACGCCCTGAAATCTCCAACTTTAAAGCCGAATTTTGCCTCAAAGACATATTTTTTGTTCCGCTTCTTGTCTTCAAGATTAATCCTGAATGACCGAGCAGTTGAACCTAAAGTTCTTTGTTTCGTCAATTCATCCATCCTGTCAAGAATGGTGATTGATGCCGTGACTTGGTCATCACGAAGCACTTCATTGGTTTTTAATTCTCCAATGGCATCACGCAAGACATTCATTCTTGCGATCATAGTATTTTCCGACGGTCCATATCCGTCATTACCGACATTACTCATCGTCTTACAAGAAGACATGAGTAAAGTTAGGGACAAAGTTGCGAATAATGCGATTAGCAAATTCTTCATTAGTAATACTCCTCAATTTGTATTATTGTAATAGTTATTAATTGTCATGTAGTGCTTACTGAGCAAATTATAAATCTGCTCCACGTTGTAAGAAACCTCCGGATCATCTTGATAATCAGGATCGTAAGAGGCAATTTCTTCCTCTTCCTCATTATATAATGAGCAATAGCCATCAACATTGACCCAGAAATAATATAAAGCACTTACTTCTTTAATCTCAATTTCAATGTTCTTTCCATTTTTCTTTGGAGCTATTTCAAAAGAAGTAGCTCCATCAGAAAAAGTTTCAATAACCATGGCATATGTGCCATCTGATGTTTTAACTGTGTTGATATGATTACTGATCAACTCAGCCAATTGACTCGTCTGTTCTTTTATAACAGGCGATTTATTAACAGCAGTTGCATGCACAACCGATTTCTCGACATGAGCTATACTATAGCAGGAAGTCAACAGTGGAATAATTATTAGTATGATCATGAAATTTTTCATGAAAACCCCTCTTAATTGGTTAAAAATACGTATTAATTGTCAAAGAAATTATCTTAAACCCTATCATTTTTCAATTATTTTGTCAATAGCAAGAACGCATACCCTATTCCAAAGCTGAATCAATTATTTTTTACTAATATAAAAGAAAAAGCCCATAAAATATGGACTTTTTACAAAAATTCAAATGTTCTATTGAAAAAAATTCTATTCTTCAATCGGAGCGAGTTTTACTGGTGTTAGCTCTGAAAAGTGCTTTTCCAGCTTTCTGCCATTACTCAGGACTACCGCATAGTATCCTTTTTGAGATAGTTTATGTAAAACTCTCCCTTCAAATACACCGGAATTGCATCTGACTTCGACATCAGTATTGTCGGCAAAACAATTATTATTGTCTGTTTTTTCAACTATATTTCCCATTACGATGCCCTCCTGGTTGCTGTATCTAAATATCCGGCAAATTCGCCAGTTAATAATAATGTCACAAATTCTCCTGGACGAACATCGGTAGTAATCCCGATAATGCGCTTTGAATCAATATCAATGATATCAATCAAAGCTGGACTTCCATCCCTTAAAATCAAAGGGATGCACGAAAAAATACTGTTTACAGTCATGAGACAGCTCCTTTATTTATTAATTATTTGTTATTTAAAAGATCTTTATTGATTATTTATATTAATTATCTTTATTCAAAATTTCTTACACACTATCATTAATATCATATTTTGTCAAGACTGCCATTCTTTTTCCTGTCTGACCAGACAAGTCTCTGCCTTGGTCTGATGTTCCATTAATTCTTTCACAATTTTTTCCATACGCATTCCTTGTGAACCCTTAACCAGAATTAAATCATTTTCTTTAATTTCTTGTTTCAAAAACTGACTGGCTTCAATCTGCTTGTCAAAATAGTAAATATGATTTTCCATTAACCCAGCCTTGATTGCACCCTCCTTGATTAAGTTTGCCTGTTCACCAAGTATGACTAATTTTGCTTTAGCAATATTTGCCACTTGTTTGCCAACTTTGAGATGCTCCTTCTTACTATCCTCTCCCAACTCCAACATATCACCCAAAACAATCCATTTTGTTTTAATTTCCGGAAGTTTGATTTGTTCCGCAATATCCAGGGCCGCAGACATGGACTGAGGCGCAGCATTGTAGGTGTCATCAATAATCATTGATCCCTTGATGCCGGGAATCAAATTCATTCTTCCACTAGAAGGACATAGGTTTAACAATGCTTTGGAAATTTCAATCCCATTCATACCAAAACAAAATCCCACAGAGGCCGCAACTAAACTAGCATAGACAGAGGCATAGCTCACCACTCTTGGCAAAAGGATTGGAATATATGATCCTTGATATTTGATCTTGAAATTGATTCCGGCCAAAGAATTAATATCCTTCCCCTCTTCAAAACTCAAAATAATATTATTAGCAGAAACATCTGCTTCCGGAGCAAAACCAAAAGTGACCACCTTGTTTTTAATTTTGTCTTTCAATGGCAGTAAATACTCATCATCATAGTTAAGGATCGCCCAACCATCAGTTGGCAAGTTATTAAAAATCTTAGCTTTTTCATCACGGGTATTAGTCAAGGATCCCAAGTATTCCAGATGAGAAGAACCAATCCTGGTAAGCACTGCAATCTTCGGCTTAATCAATTTATTTAAATAGTCCATGTCCCCAGGTCGATCCACACCCATTTCCAAAACAATGATCTCAGGAAAATGCGGATCACGAATTAAAATCATTTTAATCGCCTTGCAAAAAACATTGAGCCAACCAAACAAGGAACTATTGGCAGACTTAAACCCCATAATCGTCAAGGGTAAGCCAATCTCATTATTATAATTCTTGATATTCACGCGCACATTGAAACGCGAAGACAAGACAGTGTAAACTGCCTCACGCGTACTGGTCTTACCAACACTGCCGGTGATGCCGACAATTTCCGGATGATACTTAGCAATCACCAGCTTGGTTAAGATCCTTAATATAATCTGCAATATTTTTCTCATAATATTTATATATCTTTATACTATCTTCTGCATACTATCTCCTGGTTTTTGGAACTTGATAATAATCAAGTAGGAATTTCATTACTTCTCCGCCGATCGGCGCAGCCGAGGCAGAAGCATACTTCACACCCTTTGGTTTTTCCAATCTAACCAAGACAACAAAGCGTGCAGCATCAGAAGGAGCAAAACCGACAAAGGTGTGATTAAACTGATTTTCCAAATAGCCTTTTGAACCAGAGTCAGCAATTTGTGCTGTTCCGGTCTTGCCGGCAACATAATATCCGGGGACACTGGCCAACTTGTCATACTGAAACTCCACCACTCTGGTCAACATACCAGAAAGCACAGAGGCTGTTTGTTCATCAATTACTCGACGGATTACTGTCGGCCTGGTTTCTGTCTTACTGCCATCAGGATGAACAATTTCTTTAACCAAATATGGACGAACCAGTTCTCCCCCATTGGCCAACACTGCAAAAGAAGTGGCCATCTGAATCGGCGTAACTGTCAGGCCCTGACCAAAAGATGAAGTGGCATAGTAGATTTCTGAAACCGGTCGTTTACGCTTGCTCAAAATTGTGGAGATATTACCCGAGCCTTCTCCTTCCAATTCAATCCCGGTTCTTTCTCCAAAACCAAAGGCCTTGACATAATCGGCAAAAACTTGCCCACCAATACTACGCATCGCAAAGACTGCACCGGTATTCAAAGATTGTTCCAAAACACTGACCATATTAGTTATACCATGTCCACCGGCAGTGTCAAAGTCAAAGTTTTTCACAGGTTTTTTCCAACCATCAATCATTAGGTAGCCCTCGTCATAGTAGGTGGTTTCTGGAGAGACCTTACCTTGATCAACCGCTGATGCCATCGTGATTGGTTTCATCACTGAACCCGGTTCATATTCATCAAAGATTGCCGGGTTGTTGTAAAGAAAAGGGTCTTCAACATCACCATAGTTATTTGGATCAAAATCCGGGTAGGAACACATTGCCAGCAAAGCACCAGTCTTGGGATTCATCACAATAATTGAACCGCTCTCCGCATTGTAGTGCTCCACAGCTGCTTTGATTTTGGAACAGACAAAAAATTGTGCAGAATGATCAATTGTCAAAATCAAATCATCGCCATCTTGTTTTGGCTGAGCCTCTCGTTCATTCACAATCATCAATCCACCGGCACCACGCTCACTCTTCACGGCTCCATAACGACCAAATAATTCATTGTCAAACATTCCTTCCAATCCATAGTATCCGTGCGGTTCAGAATCCTTGTAGCTCACAAATCCCAATAGTTGTGCACCCTGACCATTATCTTGATAGTAGCGTTGCGTTTCAATGATATAGCCCACTCCGGGATATTCCAGTAATTCATATTTTTCCTTCTTGGTTTTCAAATCATAGTCTTTGATATACATCTGATTATTCTTGATTTCCATACTCTCCGGCCTGACCTTAGAAGTCTGCCAATCATCACTGATCAAAGCAAGATGAAACTGTTTGGCCACTTCCAAATCAACTTTCTTTTCCACTTCCTCATATGGATCATTTTCTTTGTTGAAAATTTTCAAATACTCCAGTTTAATTGCCATCTGTCGATCTTTGATCATTTCTTGACGACGTTCCTCTTTGATTTTGAGATAGGAATAATCTGTGATGAACATCTCATGTTCCGCCTTGATATTTGCTTCCGCCTTCAATCGTTCCGCTTCCGGCCAATCAGCAATCAATGCTATTTGTTGGTTCAATCTGTCTACTTCTTGCAGTTTCAGTAAATCATCAACTTCTTTTTCAACAGCTTCCCGCTTAAAGAAATAGAATAAAGCATCAATCATGCGATCAACATCTTTGACATCTTTGGGCACGACATAGACTAAGACAAAATCCTTGTTGGTTGCAACCGGATATAGCTTGTTTTCCAAATCATTGGGATTTTGCAAAAAGATTCTCCCCCGCTCCGGAGCAATTTTAGCAGTGCTTTCGTGTTGTCCCAAGGCTAGAGCAGAATAGTAATCATGGCTGATGATTTGCAAATAAAAAAGTCTGCCAACCATCAGCAGACAAAATAAAAAGATAATCGCCAATACGAAATTGATACGATTATCAATATTAAAACCAAAATTGTTTCGACTGGCAGAACGAATCATAGACTATTTTTTTGCCACAACCATCTCATTAATTGTCAGGTACTCAATATCATTACTCTTGACCAAGTTTATTTCTTTGGCGCGTTCAGACAAATTACCGAATGATTGTAAAGAGATTGTTTTAACTTCCAAAGTCCGGCCATCCTGACTCAGTTTTTTTAATTGGTCATGATAATCTTTTAATACAAAGCCTTCAACTGAGAGACTGTTGGCAGAAATCAGATAGCCAACGAAAGCAATAATAATCAATGCTCCCAAAATTTTATTAGCCTTGCGTAGATTGATGACAACCCCCTTTTTTTCTGCTGGTTCACAATCCAACTCATTAGAAAAATCTGTCATATTTTTATTTTTATTTTTATTTTACTTTTGTTTTAATTTACGATTTTGTTTTTTCTTTTCTCCCTAAATCTTCTCGGCCACTCGTAATTTTGCACTGCGTGCGCGGGGATTATTTTCAATTTCTTCCATGGTCGGTAAAATTACTTTTTTCGCCAGAATCTTGAGTCGGGCCTGATGATCACAGACACAGGCCGGAGCCTTAGGCGGACAAATACAGTCCCGACTCTCAGATCTGAAGTAGTTTTTTACAATACGATCTTCCAAACTATGGAAAGATACAACAGCAATCTTGCCGCCCTCTTCCAATAAATCCAAACATTGGGGCAAAGCCAACTCCAAGTTTTTCAACTCATCATTGGCGGCAATTCGTAAAGCTTGAAAGGTTCTGGTGGCAAAATGAATTCTGCCACGACGATATTCACCCGGGACACCCTTACTGATGATTTCAACCAACTCTCCCGTAGTTTCAATTGGCTTTTCTTCTCTGGCCACAACAATTTTTCTAGTAATGCCCTTAGCATAGCGCTCTTCTCCGTAATTTCTGATAATTTTATATAATTCCTCTTCCTTAAACTTATTCACAATCGTCTTGACTCTTGGTCCGGATTCAAATGACATATCCAATGGTCCATCTTTCTGAAATGAGAATCCCCTTTCCGGATCATCAAGTTGAGCAGATGAAAGACCGAGGTCAAAAACGATTCCGGAAAACTTAACGCCTGGTTCAGAATGTTCGGCAACAATCTCTTGCAAATCCCGAAAATTACCCTTAACCAAAACAATATTGGCCAAACCTTGTTTCTTAATAATCTTTTCCGCGTTCTTGATCGCCAGTTCGTCCAAATCAATTGCCAAGATTTTCCCGGCATCCCTCTCGGCCAAGGCAATGGTATATCCTGCCCCTCCCAAAGTACAGTCTATGAACCAATTGCCCGGCCTGGGATCTAAATACTTAATTACTTCATTTAACATTACTGACTGATGCTGATATTTCATATAGTTATGCTTCCCCTCCGATTCCGTCCAATGCTTCTGCAATGGCATTACTTTCTTTTTCCGTGGCAGTCTTGTATTTCTTCCAAGCTGTCTCATCCCAGATTTCCAAACGATTATACAACCCAGCGATAATTACTTGTTTCTTCACACCAGCAAATTCCCGTAAATACTCCGGCAAAGTCACTCGACCCTGCTTGTCAAAATCCAGATCCATGGCACCGGCCAAGAGCAATCTGGCCACAGCACGTTCATTTGCTTTATTGAATGGCAATCTTGATAGTCTCTCTGCCAGTTTTTCCCATTCCTTCTTGGTGTACAGAAATAAACAATTATCCAATCCTTTGGTTACAATACAGCCCGATTTCAAAACAGCCCTGAATTTATTCGGAATTGCCAGCCTCCCCTTTTCATCCAATTTATGGTTATATTCTCCAATAAACATAAGCTCAAAATTATACTTATCCACAAGTTCCTCCCCACTTGTCCCCACTCATCACCTATCTGCTTTAATTATACACCACCAACCCCCGCGGGTCAACAAAACAAACCCTCAAAAAACAAGCTAAAGTAAGGATAAAAATATCAGTAAATCATTGATTAGAAATAAAACCAGCCACTTATGCACAAAGTGGCTGGTTTAATTGATATTATTCTTGGATTTATCCACAAAAAACACCAAAGAATAGGTAACCAAAAAACTATTAAAGAAATCATCGAAGAGGTTTCTCCTGAAAGTTAGGAACAACTTCGCAAGCATCTTAAAACGCTTAAAGATACAGCAATCAGAGGTGCGTGTACTCAAGTCATGATGCGCAACCAGAGTCACAATCTTGGCGATAACGTCAAACAACAGGCAACCGAGCCTGCACCAAAAAAATAGTACATTTGTTTAACAAAATAAGAGGCAACCTAATCAGTTGCCTTTTAATTTTGTCTATTTAAAAACTAGATTATTATCTTACAAAACACGCTTCTTTTTTGACACAGTAATATCCGGTTTGGCATAGTACTTTGGGATAACGACAGAAATACCCTTTACCTTTTTACTCTTGCCCTTGTCGTCTTCCACAGGAATCCCTAGGGCATAACCAAGAGCATTGGCAGTGGCAATGCCAATCCGCAGAGTGGTAAAACTACCCTGACCATTACTGACGATAATCTTTTTCAAATCAGAGAGTTTGACTTTCTGCTTGTCCAACATATCTTTAATCATCGGTAAAAGATTCTCGGCCTGATCCCGATTGGCCGGTTGTTCCAATAATACCAAGCCATGTTTGCCCTGTCTGAGGCCAATTTCCAAGCGACTGTTTTCAGTTGTATTAATAGTCAAAATCATAATCTTAAAATAAATATTAGATCAAAATATACAAGATTAATCCCAATATAACATTGAATAATGTTTTTGTAAATAAAGAGCCTCCCGCAAAATTGGGGAGGTCTTGTAAATCGTTAAGCTTATTTTTGTTCTGGTTCTGGTTCTTGTTCCAATTTTGTCAATGGGCTGATTTTGTAAATAAAACAGAGCTTCCCGGAATTCCTGGAAGCTCTTTAAGTCAATTAACCGTTAAGATTAATTATGTTTGTTGTTTAATAATACTATTCAGTAATTGAAATTAATCCTATTTACAAGGATCTTCAAACACATAAGTATTATTCACAAACCTGATTTTCAGATAGATATCTTTTTTGTTCTGGTCGTTGGGACCATTTTCTCCATCCGGACCGCACCCCCATCCATAGCAGAAGGGCATGTGATCAAAATTAGTTTGAGCAAATGGATCACTGGCGTTTTCTAAATAGAAACCACCCCAACCCAAGTAAATATCCATATTCTGTCCAGGAATTGGCAAATCAACAACAACTGACATCCACCCAACATTATTTGGATCATCTTTAGGGATAATCCATTGCCAGGCAACGTCCTTTTGTCCGTTAAACCTGCCGAAGAAATATGGCTTGTCAGTTCTGCCTCGTAACAAAGCTCTATGACCCCAGACCCTTAATTTTGTTTGTCCGTTGATCTCAACCAAGGCATAGCCAAAGTAAACATCACCACGAGAAACACCATATTGGTCCCAGGGCAAGGTTTGGTTACCTTGCAAGATTTGGATTGTTGTTACCATTTCCGCATAATTATGTTGATTGTCAGTAACAATTAATTTGATTTCATGCGTTCCTGCAGTTTGGAATTTGTAGGTAAATTTTTGCCCATTTCCAACCCAGACTCCGTCTATATACCAATCCCAAGCAATGATGTACGTTTGAATCGGTAAAATATATCTTCCGCTGGAACCAGACCCGTCAAACACAACTTCTTCGTTGACATAGGCAAAATTCTTGTTCAGATTGAAATAGGCATACAAATTATGCCAACTAGTATCAACCTTGTAGATATGACCTTGTCGCAAACGAATCGCAACAGTGGTATCTCCGGGAGTAATTTCGCCCGTTGGTCCAATTTTTGCTAAGACAATCCGATATTCACTCCGTTCGGCAAACTCTCTAAAGTCTTGCCAATTGAGCGGATAGCCGTAATCATCATCTTTATATCGGTAATATCCAAATCCATTCCAGATAATGACTGCGTCGTCTTGAATATTTCTCAAGTCCATCACAAATCCATCTTGGTCAGCCGAAAGAAAGCCACGTGGTTTTGATTCATTATATAGTCTCCAACCCATTTCTTTGTACTCGTCCTTTTTGAATCCTCCGGCTGGGCCAAAGATATTGTAATCACCGGCACCATTGCCCAAATTAGTATAACCTGCTATTTCCAAATCCCTCTTGGATTTTTCTCCATATTGGGGATGAATTTCATAGTCAGTTGTAGAACAACTAACCAAGACGAAACAAAGCAGTAGTGTAAAAGATATGAATCTTTTCATTGTAAAACCCTTTCAATTGTTGTTGATAATTTAATCTATATCATTATTGGTTAATATTCGATTGTAAAGAACTGTTATTTATTTGGTGGCATCAGTTTATCAAAATAAACTGATCTCATCAAGTAAATAACTACATACTGTATTTTTTCTTCCAAAAAAACTTCACAGCCCTTTCTGTTTGCACCGACTTGTAAACCTTGACGATCTGTTTGGCAATAGTTGACCAATTAAACAATTCCTCCACACGTTGACGCGCTTCCAATCCCTTTTTTACAACCTCTTCCGGATGTGCAAGAATGTAATTCAATTTCTCAGTCAAATCATCAATGTTTTTGTTTTCAAATACAAATCCAGCTTCACCAATCGCTTCAATATTTTCCTGAATATCACTGATCAAACAAGCCTTGCGTCTCGCCATGGCTTCCAATAATGCCAAACTCAATCCTTCTGATTCAGATGGTTGCACAAAGAGATAGGCGTTTTCATATAGCTGTGCCAAATCTTCTCCAGTTTGCTGTCCGGTAAAAATAATCTTGGGGTTGTCCTCGGCAAAGGTTTTTAATTCACTCACATATTCATCAGTGAAAGATCCACCACCGACAATCACTAACGGTTTGTCAGTTTGAAGATTTTTGTAGGCAGCAATCAAATAGCCCAAACCTTTGTGACGAATAATTCTAGAAATAGCAACAAGATAACCATCTTTTTTCAAACCCCATTTCTGTAGTTTGTCTGCGCCTGTTTTTGGATTAAGCAAAGCACCATTGGGAATGTAAACAGAATCACGTTGATACTGTTGACGCACATACTTACGCATCGGTTTAGTAACCACAATGATTTCATCAGAAAAATAGCACATCATTTTCTCTCCCAAACGAAGCATGAAACGAGCAAAGCCTCCCCACTTTTGGTGTTCATAGTCCCTACTTTGCAAAGTGGAAACAATCTTGACATGAGGATTGATTAATTTTGGCAACCAGGACAGTAAAGCTGAACCAATCATCTGATAGTGAATCACATCAACCTTGTTCCAAGCGGCATGAATTGTCGCAAAAAAAGTATGAGTGATTGCGTCCAAATGCTTGGTATTGATTGATGGCAAAGAAATCAATTGTACTCCCTTGAAATTTTTCTTGTTCTTCGGAGTATAGTGACTGCGGGTATAGACAATTGCTTCATGGCCAAACGAAACCAGATGTGTGGATAGATCCTCCACATACCTCTCTACTCCGCCGCCGATACTCGGCATGCCTTTTTGTCCAATGAATGCAATTTTCATATGCTTCAATTTTTCTTTATCTTATTTTTACTTCTTACTTTACTTCTTCAATTTCAAAACTGATACTATAGCTTTGCCCCGACTTTTGTCCGACCACCTTGATATCCTTGCGTCCGGCCGGGGAAATTCCCACGGTAAAACTCTTGGCAAATCGACCATCTTCTCCAACATAGGCAATAATCTTCTGGTCACCAAGCGTGATGGTAATTGCCTCATTGGCAGCATAGCCACCACCGGAAACAACCACTTCTTCAAAAGGCTTGGCACTCTTTTTATTTAACTGCAAGAAAAGTTTTTCAATCGGCTTAACAGATTCTGATTTACTTGTCTGTTCCGTAGCCTTGACGCGAGCAACGATTTTCAAGTTGCTGTCAAAAATTGTAATGCTGGCATTGTTGAAAACCACAACCTTTTCACCCTCACTGTCCCGGACGACTTTCAAGCCCATGGCCCAATAGCCAAGATCAGTACGATTTTGGTATTCATCAATCAATTTCAAATCAATCTTGTCCAACTTCTTGATACTCTTGCCATTGGTAAAGTAAATATATTTTCCATCAATAGACGGTGCGATGTCATAGCCAAAGCTACTGTCATGGCTGATACTCTTGTGAATATCTCCGCGGTAATTATATTTCTTCAATTGTTTGCCATCTGGCACATAGAACATGCCTTCTGCAGAATCATTGTAGATTTTGACATTACCTTTATTTTCATTATTCAAGGTGATTCTTTTAATAACCTCTCTATCCTGACGATCAAAGATTTCAACTTGGTTACCAACAACATTGAAGATATAGTCATAGCCATTACCCACAGTGATACTATATGGGTTACTAGCATTGAAAACGTTAAAAGAATCAACAACTTGAGTATCGCGATTCCAAACCTTGACGCCCCTGGTTCCCTTAGTAATCAAATTACCATTGGAAATTTCCAAACCACCAAACCAATCACCAGAATTATCTTTAATTGTATCAGCGAGAATAATATTCTTTGGATCACTCACATTGTATTTCAAAAGCTCTTTGCCAGTACTGACATAGGCATAGAGACGGCCCAGCTCTTCACGTAGAATCACGGTATAGAAAGCACTTTCGATATTAAAGCGGGAATCAACTGGCTTGAACTTAATAATACTTTTCAAAGTCTTGCCGTCCAATTGAAACAATTCCAAAAAGTCAGAGTCAGTGGATGCAACCACAACTTTACCCTGATAGTTAATCGCATCTCCGGAATAATAGACCTTAGTCTTGCTCTTTCCCAAAGGAGTTTGAAAGCAAGATAATACCAAGGCAACTACGGCCAAAGACAGGATAATTTTCTTGAAATTCTTCATATTTTTGTAATAAAATAATCAATGTTTTAATGTCTTACATTATCATAAAAACAAAAAAGAGTCAAGTATTCTGACTCTTTTTGATATTCTTGTATTTTTTGCTAAAATAAGCAAAATATATCGATTAATTTACTTTAAATAATTAACGATTCTTTTTAATCACTTGCTTATACAAATCATTGATCTGATTAAAATGCTTCTCCGGATTGAAGGCCTCTTCCACAAATCTACGACCAGCACGTCCAAAACCGGGCAAAACATCACGATGATCCAACATCCACTGCATTTTTTCAGCCAAATCTTCTTTAACAAAAGGATTAAACAACAATCCAGTCCGCTGATCTTTGACCACTTCTGGGATTCCGCCAATATCTGCAGCCAAGACCGCCTTACCAAGAGCAGAAGCTTCCATACTTACCAAACCAAAGACTTCATACCAACGAGATGGCACCACTACTGCCAAAGACTGGCGAATCATATTTTTCAACTCTTCGGCATATTTTGGACCAATCAATTCAACTCTCTGGCTCAAATTCAAACGAGCAATCTCGGTTTTGACAAAACTAGACATTGATCCCGCACCCACCAGTTTTAATTTTGCATTTGGCACCAGATTTACAGCACCCAACAATTGATCAATCCCCTTTTCTTCACTTAGTCGACCAAAATACAAAAAATATTCTCCAACTCTGTATTCCGGAGCAAGATCTCTGGTTTCCATAAAATGATGAACCATCTTGATTTTTTTCTGATCAATTCCCCATTCAATCATTTTCTTGCGCATAAATTCTGACGGAGCAATATAGTAAGCAATATTGCGATCATAGATATTGAGAACCCGATGATGCAAATACATTTCAAAAGCAACAATCAAACTCTTCAAGATAGAGTTCTTGAAACAACGATGTGTAATACAACGCCAATGCCGTCCCCCCTTGCAGGCCTCACAAATATTCCCATGATGAAACATCTTGTAATTTCCGCAAACTAATTTGTAATCATGGAGATGCATCACTACCGGAATTTTTTTCTCTCTGGCAATATCCAAAATTGAAGGTGAAATTTGATGATAGATATTATGAAGATGAATTACATCGGGCTGAAACTCAAACACTAATTGCGAGAATTTTCTCTTGACCTCCAAACTGTAGAACATCCGACCAAGATATTTCCAAGCCGACTTCCAAGAGAATTTATTAAAATTCAAATGGCTGACAAAATAAGTACTGCACCGATCCGGCAAATTACTGGGATGATGCATACAAAAATGGGCAACATCAAAACCGTGTGCATTCAACAAGGCACTCAAGTCCAAAAAATACTTGTCAGCGCCTCCTTGCAAGAAATTAAATTTGTTAACCATTAATATTTTCATATTATCTTAATTGCATTTTCATATTAAATCTCTAAACAATACCCTCATAATAACGACGAGCCAAGCCCAAGTTAATCCAAAATAACCAAGAAAAGAAATTCGCTTCCAAATAGGGTTGGAATAAAAAGGCTACCAAGCAAAGTGCCAAAATACTCATTGTAGAAAATTTGATAATTTGTAAATTCTTGGTAACCACTGCTTGTTTTTTACCTAGAACTTTCCTAGTGATTTCAAACAAGAACCAAGCCAGAAGACCGATCCCAATCAATCCCATCTGTGCAAAAATCGCCAACCAAGAATTATGAATATTCCGTACTTCCACATAATCACGATAGCCACCCATATCAATATAAATCTGTCGACCAAAGCCCATTCCTAAAACCAGACTTTGTTTGTATTCTTTCCAAACCCCCTCCCAGACTGTATTCCGCCAAGCAATACTGGTATCACTGGTATCAGAAATGGAAACCAGTCGCTCCGCAACATTGGTTTGGACAGAAAAATAATCAGCACTCATTTTAGAAAACGGCAACAAGTTGACTAGCAAAAATATCACTGAAAAAATCATCAGGGCCACGGCCAGATATTTGGCAAATACTTTTCTGAAAATTTGTTTACGTTGTTGATAGAGAACTAAATAGAGTAAAACCAAAGCGACAAACAAGGCCAGCCAAAGATGGCGCATCAAAGATCCGATAATGCCAATCGCAAAAATCGGTAAAACAATATAGAAGTATTTAGTCAACCAATCTTTCTTGAAAAGCAGGTAGACCAAACCAATCAAGAAGATTGCGGACAGATAGAAAGCATGATCAAAGTCCAAAATCCTGGAACCGGAAGTCGTCAATGGCGTAATCTCGGTCCACAAACCCTGCCCGGTAATCAAACCATAGACAATAAAACCGATAATCGCTGTTGCACCAACAATTGTGAATTTAAAAAGTCGTTTCCATTGCTCACGATTCTCAAATAAGAGATACACCACAAAATATAATAAAGGATAAAAAGCATAATTCTTTAAAGAGCTGAAAGCCGGGTGGAAAAAAGTTTGTAAATATGTTACGGAAACAATGAAATAAACCAAGTTTAAAAATAAAAATGCCAACAAAATAAAATCAACTCGACGCAATTGAAGATTGATTTTGCCGGCTAAAGCACGTAAAAATAAGCCAAACAAAGAGGCTAGGAAAAGCAGATCAATCAAAAACAACTTGTATTCAAAATCATCAATGATCAATCCCTGCAACGTAAAGAACTTGGCAAAAATTAAGGTCAAGACAATGATGGCATAAATACCGGCACGCGGATAAACTACCGGAACAGTCAAACCAAGCAACGCGATAATAATATAAAAAAAGAGATTAAAGCCAAAGTTAAAATTAATCAGGATAAAAGCAGAAAACAAAGCGATTAACAAAATCGCCGCCAGGCTTTCTTGACTGATCCTAATTGCCAACAATCTTTTAAACATTTGTTTATTCCTAGATATCCTTATATCTTATTTTAGCCATAAATTAATAGAAAAGTCAAACAAAAAAAGACAAAGAAAAGAGAGTAAGCTGAATTTAGCTTACTCTCGGGTTAAAGGATCTGCTAATTATTTTTTGATAATCATCATTATTTTCCGAAATTGAAGTAATCCCAGAAAGTATTTTTGTCATTACCAGACTTTTGTCTGTTTTGTTTTGGTTGTTGCTTAGGAGCTTCCTTTGTTTTAGGAACACTTCCTTTGTTTAATGGAGTTCCATCAATACCATCTGATGGAATATTTCCCGGAACATTTTTTGGTTCCGTTTGTTTCTGTTCTGGTTGCTTATCAACCGACTTATTATTACCTCTTCTTCTAGGCAAAGGATTGTCGGTTTTGATAAATCTCCAACTTCCCGGATAGAATCTGTTCAGATTTGCATCTGCTTCTGGGAAAAATCTTTGAAAAACATTCGGGTCAATATTGAAAGTATCCTGATGAGGATAGATCCAACCTTTGCGCCAAAGTTCATCAAAGAAATTTGGAGAATGTCTTTTTAACAATGGTAGAATGAATTGATAGCGACCATTTGGATAGTCCCGACGAATCATATTATCAGTCAATCTTCTTGGGCCACCTTTACCATAGGAAGCAGGGTCTTTATCAGGATAATCCCAATAAACTCCATCATCATTAAATCTTCCACGTCCATCTCCCCAACGTTCTTCATTAGCGTTGGGAATGTTGGGAAAATCTTGACCAATGATTGGTTGATTTGGTTGTCTATTCTGACCAGACTGATCATCATTGAATTCATTATCTGATCCATTATTTGAATCATCATCAAATTCTCGATAATCATCAAAATCAGGAACATTAAGAACTTCGCGTTCATCATTCATGCCATTATCACCAAATTTAAACCAACCTTTTCCTCCGTAATTATTATAATTCGGAGAAATCATGAACCAACCATCCGAAACCGGGGTCAATCCAATCAACGAAAGAGCATCTGGCTTATCATAGTTATAATAAGCGATTGTTGGTTGTCCGTTATCAAGATAATAGAAACTTAAATAATCTCCATATCTACTGTCAATAATCAAATAACCGGGATCTCCGTTAATTGGAGTTTCCAACATTTGACCAACTTCATTACGTTGTACAATTTTGTACATATTGGGGTAAGCTTGCTTGTCCCAAGTAACTTCATACATCGTACCGCCTCTGAATCGATTGTCAGCTCGCCCTTCAAAATCAGTTATTAGCACACATTTTAACATGTACTCAACAGCGACTTTGGCAATCGGACTCATCGGTCCTTTTTGAGGAATACGCGTTGTTGTAGTTTGCTCATCCCTGGTTGACTCTTGTCTGTCTTGCACAGGAGGATTACTCTTGCGCACAAACATTTGAAAGCCAATTTTGGGAATACTGTTCACTCTGAACAATGGTTTAATCACTGGCATGCCCTGATCATTCTTTTTAATGATGTTTGTTCCAGGTAGAACTTCTGCTTGAAAAACATCAAATGGACGATTGGCAACACCTTTGATTAAGACATTCGTATTGGGTTTGCTTTTGACAACTCCGAAATTTTGGGAATTGTTTTGGAGATTCAGGAATTTTTCCTGTTCCGTACCATCGGTCGAAAACGCCTTACCTAAAAAGGTCGTATCGATGGTATAGATTAATGGCAACGCGGGATTATAATCACCGTGTCCTTCAAGCAACATCTTGTTGACTTCAACATTTTTACCCTTTTGAGTAATCAATGAAGCACAAGAGGTTGCGAAGATTGCCATGAGCAGAATAAAATAAATTCTTCTCATTATTTCACCTTTCTTTTTGTTTTTAATATTAATTTTATTTCTATTATTCTACTCTTCTATTCTTCCTCTACTTTACTGATGTGGTTCTTTACAAACCAATCAATATAGAGATAGAATTTTAATTCATCTCGATACAATTGCCCCGGAGTCATCTTGGCTCGGCTATAATAATTATAGCTTACGCCCCAAACTTCGGTCTTGTTCTCAAAGAAAGCGACAAACGCTCCGACATTATAGTCAATCATGAATTGATTCATCTGACTATAACAAATTACACCTAAATCACTACCGATTGTGAACAGCGGATCAAATGGCAAGTCAATCCAAGATTGACGCCAATTGGCTCTGCCATAACTATACAACGCAGTATAATCCATTGCCGGATAATTTTCATCAACAACCGCGAGCTTGTCACCCTGATTAATGAATGGCGGAGGGAATCCTCCATCAATTGTAATTCTGGTATCTGGAAAAAACCAGAATCCCAAATTTCGAATCGTGTACCAATGGAAGTCAATTCCTCCATTGATCACATGGTAATCCTTTTTTAGTTTAAAACTGGATGGAAAAAGGAAGTCAAAATTGATATAGGAATATCCAAGTTTGAAATCCAAATTCATGCTGTTGTCAGCTAAAAAGTTAAACCGATATATCGCGCCACCGCTGGCTTTAACGCCTGAATTATCATAATTGTTTTTAATGGTCGTTCCATTAATAATGTCGCCTGAGACATAAACAAAAATCGGGAGATCAAACAATTGATAATTCGCAAAAATTTGGATGGGATAACCCTTAAAATCTGCATCTTGAAATAGATTAACAGATACACCAAATTTATACGGCTCTTTGAAGTAAGAGGTTTCCTCTTCTTCATCAGCACCTAAGCCACCGCTTAAGTCAAGCTGAGAGAATAATGCTATTGGGAATAGCATTAAAAACAATACAGAGATGAGTTGCTTTTTCATGGCAACATCCTTTCATTAGTTTATAACATTTATAATTTATATTTAATTTTCAAAGTGCCGGACATTTCTTGTCCTGTGCCTGTCGGCAAAACCGACAAGAGCTGAACAACAAATTATTATTTAAAAATCCAATTTCTTAATCAAGCTTTCTTCATCTTCAAAAGAATCATCCATCAAATCATCATGATTGTCATCTTCATCAACAAACTGGTAAAAAGGGTCATTGTGATCAATGTATAAATCATCATATCGATCAGGGTAATCATCATTATAGCCCCCTTGATATTTTTCCGCAATCAAGTAGACATAGCAGAGACCAAACAAAAAGCCCAAGAAAATCGCCAAGCCCAAATTCAAGGCAATGTTTGGTTTCACCGGATATTTGGAAGTGATTGGTTCGTCCAATAATTTAATGCGAAGATTGTCACCCAAACCATGATAGTTTTGGTGTTCAGTCATTAACACAAAGCCAACAGCACGGGCAATCCTTTCAGTTTCAGCGCGATCCTTGTGGTAGGCGGTAATTGTGATGATTCCAGTATCATTTACTGGCATGGCGTTGATTGTTTTGTTCCAAATCTTTTCCTGTTTCTTGGTTGTCTTACCAAAATAGTCCTTGTTAATCTCAAAGTTGGAATTCAAAACACGATTGAAAAATGAGTTGGAGTAAGTAACCTCGGAGAGAATCGTACTTAAATATTCATTGGAAGCTGCCAAAGAATATGGATCGGTCGAAGCCTGACTCACACTCTGCACCACCAATAATTTTAATCTGGAACTATACTTGATTGGCTGAGAAAAAGTGATAATCAAACTCAAAACCATAAAAGCCAAGACAATTAATAAGATTGCTTGTTTTTTTGCGCGCACGACTGATAGAAATTGTTTTAATTCCATATTGATTATAAAAATGTTTAATGTCTTAAATTAGCATAATTGATAAAAAAAGTCAACAGTAAAAATGACTAAAAATAAAAAACAGCCATAATTTAGCTGTTTTTTACTAAGATTAGCAATAATTAAATCAATCACTATCAATCATAATTAAGATTAATGAGTATAAAAAATAGATAGCAAACAAAACATCCGTTGATCAATGATTCTAAAGCAATTTCAAGCCATGACTCTTTAGTTCCCTCCTGATCACCAAATAATTCGGAATTGTCTTGGCTACCAAGGCCCAAAATCTGGCAGAATGATTTAATTCTTTCAGATGACAGAGCTCATGCACGATAATATAATCAGCAACATAGCCGGGCAAAAATACCAACTTATAACTGAAGTTCAAATTGCCACGACCAGAACAACTCCCCCAACGAGTCTGCTGGTTGCGAATACTGATCTTCCCGATCTTAAATTTATATAACTTATTGAACAAAGCGATTTTTTCTTCAACCAAGGCACGTGCCCGCTCTTTGTTTACTAAATAATCTTTGTGATCAAACTTGATATTTTGTTGACCTTGCTCCTCCATTTTCTTTTTCTGCTGTAAAATCCAATCAGCTTTTTCCTTGATAAACCTTTCAATCAAACTAGCCTGTGAAAAAAAATAAGGAACAGTTGCCATTAAGGTGCCGTCACGTTTGACAGACAAACTTAATCGTCTACTCAGACGATTTTTCTTGATTTGATATTCAATTTTTTTTCCCTGAAGAATAATGCTCGGCATTTAAATTTGTTTTACCACTTCCAAAATTTGCTCATGTACCAATCCATTACTGGCAATAATATCCACACTACCCATCGTCCAGTCATTGCTATGAAAATCAGTCACCTTGCCACCCGCCTCTTTTACCAATAATGATCCGGCAGCCACGTCCCAAACCTTGACATCCGGAATGGTGATTGATTCAATTCTGCCGGCAGCCACATAGGCCATTTCAATGGCTGCTGATCCTAATTGGCGACAATCAAAACGATTCAGTTTTTGAATGCTGTAATAATTAATTGCCCGCTTGATTGCTTCAGTTGTACTGCCATGGCAAAAAGCATTAATCACCTTACCCTCCTTAACAGCAGAAACCTTAATTGGTTCGCCATTTAAAAAGGCGCCTCGTCCTTTTTCAGCAATGAATAATTCATTCAAAACCGGGGCGTAAATCAATCCGAAAATCGGCTCGTCATGATATAAAAGACAAATGGCCACAGACCATAATGGATTATGCATTGAAAAATTGGTTGTACCGTCAATTGGATCAACCAACCAAAGCCATTCTGATTTCATTTCATTCCGACCTTGTTCTTCCGACAAAATGGCATGATCAGGGAAATTACTGCGAATCGTTTCCAAAATAATCTTTTCAGACAGTAAATCATATTTGGTCACAATCTCATGCGGAGATTTCATTTCAACCTCCTGCCGATTAAAAGAATGGTAATTATCAACCAAAGTTTTTCCTAATTTTTTGACGGCCAAAGTAATTATATCTCGAGCCTGGTCCAAGACATGAGTCATTTCATGATTATCCATATATTTTTATTATTAATTATCAATTAATCGAATGAACAACTTTTCTTATTTTCCTACTATTATTGTACTACACCGAAGAAAAATAACAAAATAAAAAGGTGTATGTTGACAAGACATACACCCGATAAAAAACAAAACGCTCAGCCAGACCCCTATGGAAAGGGAATTCAACCTGGTTATCTCAGGAGTCAATCACCTTCAAGGAGAGAAAATGATAGATTTATTCAACTCCATTTTTAATTTCCAATAACCATTCCGAGGGCAATAACCGGCTTGTCCCAGTTACGGAGAGCCCCACGCGTATTGCTGGCTACGGTTGACGACAAAACTTTCTATAATCAAGTGAAAAAAGCTAGGCATACATTAGGTATTATAGGACAATGATTGTCATTCTTTTGTCAGAGCCACCTTTGCTGAGGGAGTAAAACCGCTTGCTTCCATAGTATTCCCATTTCGTTTTGTTTTTTAATTTTCAAGAGAACTAGAAATGAAAAAGTAAATCTAAATTGAACATACCAAAGATCTTTCAAAAAGTCAAGTTAAATTGATTTTAAATCGCTAATTTTAGCTAAAATATTTCGATAATCCATAACTCTATTGACATTCTTTGTCAAAAGTGCTAATATACCATATTAATGTTTCGGAAGGGGCATTAAATTTAGAACGTTGAAAATCGAATATTTCACATCAAAGTAAACGTATTTTTGTAATCAAGACAACTACCCTTTCCAGGGTTCAATATAGATGAGTTGATGTCCCTCTACAGGACCAAGGTTTTTATTCTCATTAATCTCAATAATATAACAAAAGCACCCCACCTTAATGCATCCCCACCGCATATTGTGCTTCGTATCAATTATTGGTCAAAGATTTTTCAGAATATGAATCTCCGCGTAGCGTCCATCGCTCGCAAAAATTAATTCTTATTACAATAATTAAAAAGGAAAAATAACAGTGAAAACTGACAATATATTTAATTTGAACAGTAACGGAATGTTTTACGTAGCCATCTGCATCGTACTTGCAGGGTTGCTAGTTTACAGCATTTCTTCCGCATTTTCTTCTCCCTTTTCGGTAGTAGAAGAAACAGTAATTGATAATTCCTCAAATCAAATGGAATGGTGGCCAGAGGAAACAACCACTATAGCTGATAGTAGCACTATTATTCATAGTGTAAAATCAGGAGATTGTGTATACAATCTAGCAAAAAAATACAAGACGACGGTCAAGCGGATCGCGTCTTGGAACCGACTTGCAAATTCAAGCAAGATTTCAGTCGGACAGGAATTGATTGTCGGATATGATGTCAAAAGTAGGATTATCAAATCCGAAATAGATATTAAGAAACCAGAGTATGAGCCGAAACGTCAAGCAGACGTTGAGCAGTTGTCATTGTCACTGTCTCTTTACTACACAAGTAAAAGAGAAGAATTCCCTTTTTACATCTCAGAGTATGTAAAAAGCAATAGTAATGAAAATGATTACGATAACAATCGTAATGGAAATAAATTGGCAACGAAAAATACTTTTACGCAGTCAAAGAATCTAAGCTTTTTTGAAAAGCTAGATGTAGTTAACATTAAATATAATACGGCTGATAATCAGCAATATAGCATTCAAGAGATTGCCGAAAGCACAGTCGGCAAATTAATTCATCGCATGGGCGGTAATTATTCCTGGAGTTCAGGAAAATTACTAGCTGATTGCGGAGACTATCGAGCATTGCTCATCTCTGCTTGGACCGGAAAGAAAATTAAAGACAACACGACCAGTACAATCTTTAGAAATGCTAAAAATTTTGATCCTGATCAAATCAAAATCGGCACTGAAGTTGGCTGGACAGAGTTTGTCAGCAAGAAGACAGGGAAAATAGTCCACGGACATGTTTATGTATATATTGGCGACGGTCAATTCGCAAACTTGTCTAGCAAAAAGAAAGGTGTATTTTTCGCCAGTTTGGAAAAAATCCAATATTTGGCAAAGATATATACCATGAAGATGACATCTTAAACAAGATGCAGAGAATAACAAAAAAATAAAGAGATTTAAAAAATTAAAGTACCTTATAAGCTTATAAAACCCGCATTTCATGCATGAATGCGGGTTTAATTTTTTTTAAAAAATATTTCAAGTTTAAATCAAGTCTAAATCATACTATTCATCAAAACCTTCAGACTGCAATTCCCAAAGCTTACGGTAAAGGCCATTCTTCAGGCTAGTAAGCTCATCATGTTTGCCGTCTTCCTTAACCTGGCCCTCGTCAATCACCACAATCCGATCCATTTTACGAATCGTTGACAAACGATGCGCAATCACCAAGACCGTCTTGTTTTTCATTAGGTTATCCAGGGCATGCTGAATTAATTTTTCTGACTCGGAATCCAAAGAAGAAGTTGCCTCATCAAGCAAAAGAATCGGAGCATTACGCAAAATGGCGCGCGCAATGGCGACCCGTTGTCGTTCTCCACCAGACAACTTCACTCCCCGCTCGCCGACCATTGTATCATATCCTTCCGGCATTATTTTTATAAACAAGTGGCAATTAGCCAACTTAGCTGCCCTAATCACATCTTCTTTTTTCGCGCGCGGATCACCATAGGCAATATTGTCATAGATACTGCGGTGGAATAAAACCGGGTCCTGCGGAACCATAGCAATATTTTGATGTAAACTTTCTTGCGTGACTTGGTGAATCTTTTGCCCGTCAATCAAAATCTTTCCCTTTTCAATATCATGATTCCTTAATAGCAAATTAACAACCGTAGTCTTACCTGCTCCGGACGGACCGATTAGACCAACCTTTTGTCCTGGGTAAATAGTGAAATTAAAATCTTTCAAAAC
>Ga0210057_1000422_pt1 | contig 69956 bp, 86 predicted proteins | sample CryGeyCG2114_010_2_FD_183968 | JGI IMG/M metagenome (GOLD analysis project Ga0210057, IMG submission 183968) | Groundwater microbial communities from aquifer - Crystal Geyser CG10_big_fil_rev_8/21/14_0.10 (SPAdes) (version 2) | ecosystem: Environmental > Aquatic > Deep subsurface > Groundwater ...
CAAATAATCAATTGCAATAACTATCTTTAAAAACTTAAACATGGCTTTTTTGATAAGAAAAGAAAGTTCTTTGCCATTACTGTGCTTTTTCTTTTGGGCAAGATTTTTTTTTTCACGAAAAAGAAAATGTTGCGGGAGTCCGATAGCGGTCAATTCGGCTAGGTTTAGGCCCTAGTGACTTAGTGTCTTCGCAGGTTCGAATCCTGCCCCCCGCATTTGCGAACAGAGTGAGCCAAGCCCCGTGAAATGGGGCTATCGCACCCAACAGCCGAAACTGTTGCTCGAATCCTGCCCCCCGCACTTAATTTTTGTAAGATTACTTTTGTTCAGATGGTTTTTTTAACTGCAAAAGTATTATAGTGTAAGCAGGTCTTTTTGTGGTTTTTTAAGAATTAGAGGCGGTGTTATCCCGAAAATTTCGCCCTTGAAAGAGTTATCTTTCCAGGTTCCCCACCACCATATCTATTGGCTTGCACCTAGAATATAAAGCTATTGAGAACAGGTATTTTCAGACGAGTGACGCTTATGCCGGAATTTAAAAACATCAAAGGTTTTAACATTGCAATTAAACTGGTCGGGTTTATTGCAGTTGTTGTTTTCCTTTATTTTTATGGCCAATTGATAATGGATCAGGTTCTTTCCGAATTGGTTGGAAAAACAAATTCTTTACAGGATCTTATTTCAGTTATTGTGAACGCTGTACTTTTGATTGTCGGCACACAAATTTTTTTGTTTATTACAAAATACATGATAAGCAGATATCTTGAAAACAAGGGAAAGAAAAAAGAAATCAAACTGATATTAACACTTTACACTTACATTGTGTGGCTTTTCCTTGCAATTCTTCTTGCCTCAACAATGTTCAAGGATCTTGGAGCATTAATAGCATCTGTTGGCCTCGTTGGTTTTGGAATAACTTTTGCATTGCAAAAACCAATCCTGAATTTCGTGGGCTGGCTTACTATTGTGATTACAAAACCTTTCAATTCAGGTGACAGGATAGAAGTAATGGGGATAAGGGGAGATGTGATTAACATTCACGCAATGTATACAAGCGTTCAGGGAACAAAGCTTGATTCTCATGAAAAAAGTGATAAAATAATCACGCTTCCGAATGAAACAATCCTCAGCAATCCGGTCATCAATTATTCGAGGCAGGGTGATGTTTATACTGATGATTTGACGATTTCGATTACTTATGAAAGTAACTGGCGCAAGGCAATTGAGCTTGCTGATAAATGTACAAGGAATGCAATGCAGAAATTTTACAAGTACTCTGCACCGGTTTCAAAGCAGGAAAAGCAGGCTTGGGATGAGGCTGTTGTGCTCTTGAAAAAAGCATCCAAAAAACTCAGGAAAGGTGCGGTAAAGGATTCGGTTGAAGAAAAAATAGATATATTAAAAAGCGCAGATACTCCGAATAAAGTTGAACTGCCTGCACCGAATATACAAATGGCTATGGCGGATTCCTCAATTAATATTAACATTGTATATCAAACTGACCTTAGGTCTATAAGAGTTACAAGGCATGAGATAAGCAAAAATTTTATGGAAGAAATTGAAAAACACAAAGATATTGAAATTGCTTATCCGCATCTTGAGCTCATTTACAAAAACCAAAAGACATAGCAACAAGGGTTATCTTGGCAGATATCCTTTTGCGTGCTTTACAATCAAATCAGAATCAAGAATTATTTTCACACCTAATTCTTTTAACCTTTCGCATAAAACCTGGTCTTCGGTAACAAGGGAACCGTCATCAAGTTTTCTCAGATCAAAGGGTCTTGGTTTGAATTTTTCAAATAGCCTGCGCATCAAATCCATTTTGAATGCACAAAAACCAAAACCGACTGCATCAACTTCCATAATCCCTTTTAATTCAGATTGTTCAATCCACTTGTATTTTTCTCCGTTTGCAAAGTAAGCAACAGGTTTGATTGAATCTCCAACTGGATTAAAATAAGTTCCTGAAACAAAATCGTTTTCTGTAAGCAGGTTTATAAGTTTTTGAACTTGAGCAAAATCAAAAACAATATCGTTGTCAATCCAGAGCATATAATCAATTAAAAATCCAGGGATCTGTTCTTCAAGCTTCAGAGCACGCCTAACAATTTCATTCCTGTTTTCAAAAATCATGGGGGAAGCAACTGTTATTGTTGCGACATTATATTTTAGCATCATTGGACCTATTGTTTGTGTATAGGATTTGAAAAAACTAAAATCTACCTGTCTTCCGCTTGGCACACACAAAATAATGTTTTTTTTCGAATTCATAACCAATCTCAAAGAATATAAATAAGGAAAACCTTTTTAGTAGTGATTTTATGCTTATAAGAATCGGGTATGATGACCTCAAAATCGTTTTAAGGGACTCTGGATCATTGCTGAAATGGAGCGGAATAGTGTTCCTTGCCCCACTAATATTAGGCATCTGGTTCAGCGAAAGCATTTCTATACTGCTTATTTATGCGCTAACCGCCACATTCAGCTTTTTTCTGGGGCTTTCCCTGAAAAGAGCCTGTCGGACAGAGTCCGAAACGGGGCTAAAACATGCGTTTATGACTGTTGTTTTGGTTTGGCTTGTTGTCACGGCTATTGCTGCAATTCCTTTTGTTCTTATAACGGGAATGACTTTTGTGGACTCTTTTTTTGAGGTGATGTCTGCGCTTACAACAACAGGGTTGAGCATGATGAAATTTTTCATTGATTCCGCTCCAAAAAGCCTGATTTTTTTCAGGTCATTATTATCTTGGATTGGAGGAGTAGGCATAATCGTGCTTGCTTTGATGGGGATTTTGAGCACGTATACAAAATCATCAAAACTTCTTGTAGCTGAAGGCCATCAGGAAAGGATAAGACCTAATCTGAAAAATACAGCAAAGGAAATTTGGGTTGTTTATGCAATACTTACTGTTCTTTCAATTGCACTGCTTTTTTTTTCAGGGATGGATTTGTTCAATGCCGTTAACTATGCGATGTCGGCAATATCAACATCCGGAATGGACACAACTTCACAGGGCCTTGTTGGAGTAACTGACCCCGCAATAATAGTTTCGCTTGGAATCATCATGCTTGTCGGGGCAATTTCTTTTTCAACACACCACCTTTTCATAATTGGCAGAAAATACGATGCATATGCAAAGGATATTGAAACAAAAACTCTTTTGTTTGTTCTTGTGCTTTCAATGATTCTTGTTGTTCCAAAAGTCGCTGTGTTTTACCAGAACAACTGGCTCGCGCTTCAGACTGTTTTTTTCCAAAACACATCTGCACTAACAGGTGGAGGATTTTCATCCGTGCCAGCAGCAGATATATCTGGTTGGGGCGATTTTGTAATGTTTATAATGCTTGGCATCATGATTATTGGAGGAAGTTCCGGAAGCACTGCGGGAGGAATCAAGATAAGCAGGTTCATACTTTTCTGCAAGTCAGTTTACTGGAAAATAATGGAGGCCATTTTGCCGAAGGATTCTTTTTTCCAAAAGAATTTTGAAGGAAGACCTGTGAAAGACTCTGAAATAAAAGAGGTTAATCAGTTTATTCTGCTTTACCTTGTTTTTATTCTCCTTGGGGTGCTTGTGCTTACTTTCCAAAATGTTGATTTCCTGAAGGCACTTTTTGTAGTAATCTCAGCTCAGGGAAATGTAGGAATTGATATTGGTGTAGTATCTGTTGCCATGCCTCTTGCTTCAAAAATAATGCTTATATTCAACATGTGGGTAGGCAGACTTGAAATAATTCCAATAATGTCAGCAGCAGGATTTTTGCTTTCATTAAAAGGCAAATGAATGGGAGAAAGCTTAAAAACGAGGTCCGTCTTTCTTTAATAGGTGATTTTTGGGTGTACATAATAATTGTCGGAGCTGGAAGCCTTGGTTATTACCTTGCGCAAATACTTCTTGAAGAAGACCACGATGTTGTTATTATTGACAAGGATGAAAAGAGATGCGAACAAATTGCATCAGAACTTGACCTTGTTGTAACCAAGGGAGATGGTACAGAAACAAAAATCCTTGAACAGGCAGGCATTAAAGAAGCTGATGCGGTAATTGCTTTAACTTCTCAAGATGAAACTAACATGGTTATTTCTTTACTTGCAAAGGAACTTGGTGCAAAGAATGTTGCAACAAGAATAGGCCGTGTTGAGTATGATGAGAAGGTTTTGAAAAAATTGGGTATTGATATTGTAATACATCCAGAAGCAGCAGCAGCTGGATACATTTCGGAATTAATTACAAAACCTGAGGTTCTTGACCTTGCTTTTATTTCAAGAGGGCAAGCAGAAATAATGGAGCTTGAAATAACTGACAAATCAAAAATTGTTGGAAAAAAAATAAAGGATATTGAACATCCTTCAGGTTCAGCAATTGTCGCGGTTTACGAACATGATAATTTGATTATTCCTGACCCTGAAACAGAAATAAATGTGGGCGCAAAAATACTTATCCTTGCAAAAAGAGATATTGCAGAAAAAGTCAGAAAGCAAATGACTTAATGCGATTCTTCTTTGGGAGGAAGTCTTCTCCTAGTTACTTCTTCGTTGGTTCTTCCAAAACCAAGCGAATGCATAATTGATTTTATTATTCTGTGTGGCATTAATTTCACCTCTTTATTTCAGGAGTAATTTTTCCTTTGGATTGCATGCGCTCTTTCAGCGAATCATGCTTGTGCAAAGCCTTTTTCAGAACCTGCGCATGAACCATTGTTTTGTATTTTCCATATTCTTTAGATTTAGGAACTGAATCCAGATTACTCATAAGCAAATAATGAATTTCAGGGTATTTAATGGTTTTGGGAAAAAAAGTTACCTATTTAAAGGAAATGTTGCAAAATTAATGCATGAGAAGGGATTATATTCATCTCAAGCAAAACTGATTTTTTCAATCAAACCCTTACTCAAAAAAACGAATATTATTTTTTGCCATCAATTTCCAATTCAAGATATATTTTTTGTGAATTGACAAAAGTGTCGTCTACTCTGATAGGAACTTATATCTTGGTTTTGCAATATATTAAATATATGTTAAAAGAAAGAGTGCAATTCCCTGAAAAAAATCAGGCTGATTTTATAATGGAGACTAAAATCCAGAGCAAAAAAATATGGAAAGAAACGGGGGAATATTTTGGCATCCCTTATAACACAATTGGATCCTATTGGAAGGAAAATATTAGGATTTCATTAAAGGATTTTAGAAAAATATGCAATAAACTGAACCTTGATGTGGAAAAAACACTGGAAAAATATAAGGGAAAAGTGGTTTTCTGGAAACCTGAAAGGGCATTCCAAAACAGCATTTATCTGGGGTTAAACAAAACCGAATTGAGCCCTTCCAAAATAAAATTCAGAAACGGATCAAAAAAACTCAGCAATGAAAAAATAAACTTCTCCAATAAAGACTTAAAAAAAGGAATAGTACTTCCGAAAACCATAACCCCTGAATTAGCAGAGGAAACAGGGATGTTCCTTGGAGATGGATTCATTTCTTCAGGGAGATATGAATGCAGGCTTAAAGGAAATAAAAACAATGAAATTGAATATTACCAAAAAATTGTCAAGCCAATTATCAAAAAAGTATATAATTTAGAAGTAAATCTTAAAGATTACAAAACATCATATGGGTTTGAGTTATACTCAAAAGCAATCTGGGAATTCAAAACAAAAACATTAAATCAAAATAAGGGCAAGAAAATAGATTTCGGGGTGCCTGAAAAACTTAAAATTAATGACAAAGAAGTGTTAAGTGCCATCCTAAGAGGATACTTTGATACAGACGGAAACTTTTATTTTAAGTCACAAGGGAAAAACAAAAATTACTACCCCGTAATATCAGCGTGTTCAGTATCAGAGAAACTAAGCAGGGATATTGCAGAACTACTGGAAATGTTGGGTTTTAACATAAAAATATACAAATCAAAAAAGTACTGGGAAGTGAAAATGAACGGATACAAAAATTTTTCACTATACCAAAAACTTATAGGAACAAACCAACCCAAGAACATTAAAAAGATTAACGAATGGAGGAATTTATATCCGGGCTTAGCTTGAATGATTAATGGCGGCGGTCGTCCAGTCTGGTCTAGGACACAGGGTTGTGGTCCCTGAAACTCGGGTTCAAATCCCGACCGCGGCCCTCTTTCTAAAAAAGTGATTATAATGACAAAATACCAAACAGTTCGAGGCATGAGGGATTTTCTTCCTGAGCAGATGAAAAAAAAACAGTTCATTGAGGATAAGATTCGAAGGGTTTTTGAAAAATATGGCTATGAACCTCTGCAAAGCCCTGTTGTTGAAGATTTTGATTTGCTTGCTGCAAAAGGTTCAGGCGGAGAAGCAATCAAAGAAGAAATTTATTATTTTAAGGATAAAGGTGACAGGGAACTTGGTTTGAGATATGATATGACTGTACCTCTTGCAAGAATAGTTGCATCAAACCCTTCTTTGCCAAGACCGTTCAAAAGATATGTAATCGGACAAGTATACAGGTATGATAGGCCTCAGGCGAAAAGGTACAGAGAATTTACCCAGGCTGATTGGGACATTATTGGTGTAAAATCTGTGCTGGCGGACTTTGAAGTTATTCAGGTTGCAATTGATTTGATGAGAAGCCTTGGTTTTGAATTTACAGTAAAAGTTAACAACCGAATTGTGCTTGAAGAACTCGCAATTAAAATGGGAGTAAAGGAAGAGCAAATTAAAGAGGCATTCAAAAGCATTGACAAATTAGATAAAATCAGCGAGAAAGGAGTTAGAGATGAATTCAAAAGCAAAGGAATTGATGATTCTGTTCTTGAGCAAATTTTTGTAAATTCTTTTGATGAAGTAAAAGCAAGGATAGGCGAAACAGAATCATTAAAAGAACTTGAGCAATTGCTTGAATTGGCAAAAGACAATGATTATAATGAGGTGAAATTTGAGCTTTCGCTTGCACGCGGACTTGAATATTATACAGGAGTTGTATTTGAAATTTCAATTAACGATGGACCGAGTGTTGCAGGCGGAGGACGATATGACAAATTAATCGGGTTGTACGGAGGCCAGGATTCTCCAGCAGTTGGATGCAGTTTTGGGGTAGATAGATTATTTGATAATCTTGAAAAGGAACTTGTAATGGGTCCGAATACGGATGTTTTTATTATTCCAATGTCGGACAATGCGTTTTCCTTTTCAACAAAACTTTCGAGAAAATTAAGAGAAACAGGAATTTCGGTGGAACTGGATCTGATGGGCAGGAACGTGAAGAAAAATTTTGAGTATGTGAACAAAAAGGGAATTTCTTTTGTAATTGTTATAGGGGAAAATGAGGTCAAATCTGAGAGATTTAAAGTGAAAGAAATGGCTTCAGGTTCGGAAAAGGAATTTCAGATTAATGATTTAAGCAAAATACTGGGTTTTATTAAAGGCCAATAAAATTCGCTTTTTAATCATTTCTAAAGATATTTCCTTAGTTTAATGCCTCTGTGGCTCAGTGGTAGAGCGCGTCATTGGTAATGACGAGGTCGCGAGTTCAATTCTCGCCAGAGGCTTTTTTCTAAAAAAGTTCGTTTTGTTAAAATAAAAATTAATATCACAAGGGATAACCAATAAATATCCCTTAAAACATCTAATTCTGCATGGAAGATAAGTACATTGAGGACATTGTTGTGCGTTACATCAAAGAAGGCGATGTGATTAGTGTTGGTTCCTCTGAACTGGGAAACAAGTTCATCAAAAGAATTGCCCTTGCGCTTGAAGAAAAGGATATTCCGATTTTTAACGTTGAATTTGTTCCAACATCACTGAGAAATGCCACGATTGCGGCATCGGTTGGATTGCCTATTGCGGATATCAATGATAAGGAAGTTGATGTTGCAATTGAATTTGTTGATCAGGTGGATAACAATTACAATTTTATAAAACGGAACAGCAGTTCGCTTGTAAGGGATAAAATGATTGCCCAGAGCGCGGGAACACTGGTTGTTATTGCGGATGAAAAGAATTTTGTGGATAAACTTAAAGGAACAATTCCTTTTGAGGTCGCACCATTCGGTTGGAGAAGAACCATGAACCAACTTGATTCATTCGGAAAGGCAAATATAAGGAAAGAAAAAACAAGGCCTGTGAAAACTGAAAGCGGAAATTATATTATTGATGTATATGTTGACAACATTTTCAGTTATGATGAACTTGAGTATGATTCGAAGAATATTCCGGGCGTTCTGGAAACAGGGCTTTTTTTGGGGTATGCAGATAAGATTGTGCTGCACGGAAAAAAACTGCAATTGCTGAGCAGAACCGAGTACAAATAACCCTTTTAAACCTTCCACGGGCAAAAATTATAGAATTGAAAGTCCGTTAGAGGTTTCTTTCTTTTTAGTGCAGGTTCCAGCAAAATCAAAAGATTTTGCGTGAAAGTGTGCCGGAGTAGCTTAGTGGTTAAAGCATCGGTCTCATACGCCGAGGACCGTGAGTTCAAATCTCACCTCCGGCATTTTTCATTTCTTATTTTATTGTACCTGAGGTATAGCGCATGTTTGCTATTACAACGAATGTGAATATGTAAAGTACTACAAATCCGAAAACCGTGTAAGTTACGCTTGAAAAATTTGTGCTTGAAAGCGAATCAAGGATAAAGAAAAATATTTGCATTGCAAAATTCCAGAACAGGCTATCTACAAAAACTTTCCACCACATTTTATACAACTCCAAGTATGACTATTGCTATTACAAAGAAAAAGCTCAGTACCCAGAATAAAGGGATTAATTTTGCTCCGCCTTTTGTGTTTTCAAGGAAGGTTAAAACACCAAGCCTTACAAGGTAAAGGGTCATTAAACCAAATGCAGTATAGAGACTGAATCCTATTAAATGGAACATGTCCACTGAAACCATTATTAATATGGCAAAGAAAGTTCCATTTTCTATAACTTTCTTTCCGCCGGAGAAATAATAACCAGCTGCAAGGAACCCCGAATGCCCAGAAAATATTATTCAGAATGAATTCTGCCAAAAAACCTATGCCGAGGGCAACCATTGCTCCGGCGAATTCTATGAAAGTCATAAGCTCAACTTATCCAGGTACATAAATGCCACCAAAAGAAGGAACCCCAAAACAGAATAGGAGTTTTCCGGAATCAAATTTAATCCAAGCACATCAAGAATAAAGAATGCTAATACAAGGAACAGTGCGAACGCGCTTTTTCTTATGAAATCTTTTAGTATGCCCATTCAGAACAACCCCAGGCTGTTGTGCGCCAGCATCATGAAAAAGAAAAGTATTGTGGCTCCATGCTCCGAGTATTTTCCCAAAAACTTGTAACCATCGGTAAGCGTAATCAGAGTTATGTGAACAAATAAAAACATTGCAGGAACCATTATAAAGTTCCAGCCGTAAAGGACTGCAATGTCTACCTGAATGTAAATGTAAATCACAAGGATTACGAATCCGCCTATTGCGCTTTTGCTCCTCAATAATACTGCCACTACTGCAAAACCAAAAACCCAGAAAGGATGATCCAGGAATAGCTGCAAAATGAAACCTATATTTCCTGCAACGAGCTCTGAGACAATGTTTAAGAAACTCATTTGGCGACCCCATTATTTTCCATATGACTAAAGAACCAGATTGCATTAATCATAAAAGCAATGAAAATGAAAATCCGCAAAAGATTATGCATGACGATGTCTATGAAAAAACCCAGATTTAGGTTTAACAGTGCGTGAAGTGCTTCAAAAAAAACCAACTACCACACCAACTTCTACATAATGCGCCATACTGGCATTGCATATATTGTCCCCCCAGAAGATTAAAAACCTAACTTCTTCACTAAAAATAGTTAGTATGCTGGATTTTTGCCAACAATGGATTTAAAAGCAATTCCTAAAACCTTTCAATAAATTAAGTGCTTTTTCGTTAAAGCTTGTGCTTTTTCTTTTGGCCAAGCTTTTCTTTTTCACGAAAAAGAAAAGGTTGCCCCGATCGTCTAGCCCGGTCAAGGACGCTACCTTCTCACGGTAGCGACGGGGGTTCGAATCCCCCTCGGGGCACTTTTTTGTTCCTAACAGAACAAAACATGCATTAAAAACAGGCAGATGGCACTTCACATTACAGTCAGAAAACAAGAGATACACTTATTTCTTGTAGATATTGTCATGATGGTCGTAATCCCGTATAGTGATTGTCTTGTCTTTCTCTTGAATGTCATAAACCAATACAAAAGAACCATAAATATGAACCCGCCTGAGATTTTGCAGCGGGAAATGTAGGGGTTTTCCAATATGCGGATTTTGCTTGAGTTGCTCAATTTTCTTGTTGATGGAGATTAACTGGTTTTTGTCTTTATTGGCAAGTTTTTTGAAAATTTTGTCCACAACAGAGAGGACAACAAGTGCGTACATTGTTATTCCAGTCCGTAGCGCTTGGCAAAGTTATTTACAGGAATGCCTTTCATCTTTTCCCGCTTTTTCATTTTCTTGACAAACGTTTCTTTAAGTTCAAAATCCTTGTCCGATAGACTGATGCGGGTAAGTACAAGTTTTCCGCTTACTGTCTTCATAGCAACACCAACATTTTTGGTTAGGCCAAGTTCATCGCGTATTTCTTTCGGAATAACTATCTGCCCGCGTTTGGAAACAGTAGTAATAGCAACTTCACTCATTATATCACCAGTATAAGTATGAAATTCATACCTTAAAAATATATCGGTTTCGTTTTGGGCTTGATTTTGCCCTGACCCATATATGATTAAATGCGTTTCCACTTCAATCTTATCAAAGCATTGAAAATAATTCTTTTATTTCATCTTTACTTATTTCCCCGACAAGTTTATCCTCAAGCACAACTATCCCTTGCAGGGGCATTGCCTGAATCACTTTTTCAATACCGTCTCTTTGAATTGATTCAAAATAATTTTTGATTCTTCTAAAATGCACAGGACTTAAATCAGCATAAGATAATTTTTCATCTTTGAAATTTAATCCCTGACAAAAAGAATACATTTTTTTATAATCCACACCGTTATTCAAAGAAACAAAAGGAAAGAGTCTGCATTCAAGTGGCCGTTCAGAGTAAATCCCGCACCCAGGATTTTTAGCATCAAAAAAAATACAGTACCCATTTTCCTGTTTTAGAAAAGCGATTAATGGCATGGCAAGAAAAAAATCCTGCTCATGCCCAAGGCGATTTCTTATTGCGTGATAAATTCTTTTCGGGAGAAGTGAACTGTTAACTACAAGAGAGTCCTCTTTGTATTCTGCAGGAAAAAGTGAAAGGTAAAGCTGGGTTTTTTCTTTAATAAATTCCGCTTCAGTTATTCCAAAAACAGAAGCTTGTTTGGTTATTTCGTCAGGCAATGAAACAACATAATATCTTTTACAGCATTCCCCGCATCTTTGACATTTGAAATCGAACATTTTTGCCTCAAATTATTTATCTGCAAAAGCATTTAAGAAAAGGCCACAAAAATAAAAAAAATAGAAAATAATGCAGTTTTTAAAAATTACTTTGCTTTAAGTAAGTAGAGGTGAAACAAAAGTATTCAGAATAATAAAACCCGAAGGTTTAATAAAAAATTTAACTTCAAATTCCAAACCACAAACAGGAATTCTACAAAACCCTTTTAATCAAAGAATTTATAAAAGATACCTACCTAAAATCATTTTAGATGCCTCCATGGCTCAGTGGTAGAGCGGCGGTTTTGTATCTGTTAAAATAATTTTTTGCAGCAAATGAACCGCAGGTCGTGGGTTCGAACCCCACTGGAGGCTTTCAAAAACAAGAGTTAAAAACTGGAATTTAAGTCATAACAGGCAACTTTTACATCCGCATTATTTACTCTTTCACAATTATTTATGTTGCCCAATTTTATTGAATAATCTTTTATGCAAAGATCCCTTATTGAATAATAACTGTAACTTGAAATAACATTTTTTTGTGGAAAATTGCAAATACTTATATCCGAAAGATTGTTTGTTATTTCCACAAAACAAGAAACATAATTTTTGGATATTTTAAGGAGTTCGCATAAATCAGTATTGTTATTGGCAATCGCAACATTGTAATAGCATTCTTCCTTTTCATCAGGGTTTCCTGAAGAAATTTTTCTGCAGAATTCCTCGTCACCTCTTAGTTCCGCAATCCCCTTATAACAAAGCGCCTTTTTTGTAAAATCCCCTTCAATAAGTTCACAATGCGAATCATCATCTTCTGAAACCGCAAGATCAATCAGGCAATCATACTTGGATGCATTTGTTGTTTCAGCAAGACAGGTTTCAAGCGGATTTAATAAAATCACTTCATATTCACAGGATTCTCTTAAAGTTTCACGGGAAATTTCCGCACAAATGAGTTTATTTTCGTCATTCACAGCAAAGTAATATGCACACTCATCCCTATCATATTGAACCGGAATTACTGAACATTGAGTATAATCATTATTGTTTTTTGCAACTGCATAATAACAGTCATTTGTGGAATTTGCATCAACAACAAATTTGCAAACGGAGTTATCGGCAAGAGTGGAGTAAAAGCTTTCAATGCACGCTGCCCTTACATTGACTCCGTCCTGATGGTAAAAATTTATTTTTGTGCAAACAGCAGGGTCATTGGTTGCTCTTGCAACCTCATCAAAGCAGGTTCCTCTGAAATAATTGTTCGCACCCAAAGGGATTTCCAGGCAATATTTTTGTTCTTTAGATGATTTTCCAAGAGCAGAATAACACTCAAAACGGTCAAGCTCAACAGGAATAGATGCACATGCATCCCCTTCAGTTGCGCCAATGGCATATTTCTTCAGGCATTCATATTGGTAAAAAGAATCAGCAAAACCGCAGCCTGAAAAATCCATGAGTTCTATTGCCTTGTCTTTTATGCAGGCATTTTTCTCGGAAGAATTTTTCCCTGAAAAACATGACGCATAAGGATCCGGCGAGACAACAATTCCATTATAATCCTGAACCTGAGGCGGTACATCATTTTGCTCTGGCGCAACATAAGAATCAGGAACAATGGAATTCTGAACAGTACCCTGCGGGACAACATTTATGAGTTCAAGAGCAAAAGGCAATGCAATAAAAAGCGCCGCTACTATTACAAGTATAACTGTCTTTTCCATTCAATACAATAGCACATAAAGGATTAATAACATTAATCGACAAATACAAATCTTTAAATTTCTAGTTAGCCATAAATGTTGTGGAAAAATAAGAGGAATTTGGTTTGAGCGAAAAATATATTCAATTTATTGCAAATTACGATGAATGGGTTTCGATAAGGAAACTTAAAATTGAAGGGGTCACAGATCCAAGAACAGTAATGGAATTTCTTGCTGGTTTGAATACAAGTGTTGATGGAAAAGTTGAAGAGAATCTCAGGAAGATAATAAAACTAGATGAAGTTGATAAGGCAGTTGATGAAATTGGCCTTGGAAAAAAAGATGTTGCAAAAGCACTTGAGGAAATAAACTCCAGAAAAGTCAACAGCGTAATAAAGCAACTTGTTGAAAACCTTGAAGGATTGCAAAAACCTGAGAAAAAAGAAGTTGAACAATTCTGCAGAGTTTATGCAATGAAAAAAGCTTTGAAGGCATGTGGACTTAATGTGGATTACAGTGGAATTGAAATTCCAGGAATGAAGAGAGTTAAAAAAACAAAATGAAGGAAAAAAAATGTTCGAACCGCTTGCACCTGAAATAGCATTTAGTCATTTTATACAGAGTTTTTCAACTGTATCGCTTGATCAGGCATTTCATGCAATCACCCTTCTGGGACATCCCGGAATCTGGATATTTTTAGTTGCTTTTCTTTACTGGAAAGGCGATGAAAAAAAATCATTCTTTCTTGCAACTGTGTTGCTTTTCACGGCAGCAACTGTAGGTATACTAAAAAATCTTGTAATGCGCCTGCGCCCATCAGCAGAGGAATTCCGTGTGCTTGTATATGAATCTGATTCGATTTTCGGTTTTCCTTCAGGACATGCGACAACAATCGGCGGAATTTTTGGATATTATTTTGAAAAATTCAAAAAAAAAGCAAGGCTTCTCGGATTGGTAATTGTTATTCTTGTAATGGTTTCCCGTATTTATCTTGGAGTGCACTTTTTAGGCGATGTTGTTGTAGGGGTTCTTTTTGGATTCCTCATAGGCAGGTTAATACACTACTTTGAAAAGCGTTTTGAAAAAGTGAAACTCAACCATGAAAAAATGATGGAGGAAACAGGGATAATTGCGGCAGTTTTAATTTCAATTGTAATTTCACTTGCATTCAGACCCTTGGGTCTTGCGGCAGGATTCATGGGTTACTTTGCAGGAGTTTTTGCGTTCAAATTACTCAAACATGACAGCCGAAAACTTGAAGGAAAACAATTATGGATAAAAGAAATAGGAGGGTTTGCAGTACTTGGAACACTTGGAATTGCAGCGGAAATAAGTCCTTTTGCGCCGGAAATCTACTTTATTTCAGGGGCATGGATTTCTCTTATTTACCCAAGCGTTTACGAAAGAGTTTTAAAACAATCAAAACTCAAATAGTAATTGTTTGAAATCCCCCCTTAGCTTAGTAGCTAAAGCGTCCGGCTGTAGGTTTCGAATTAATCCCCCTTGTGGGGACGGGTACCAGAACATTGAAAACAATGTGTCGGTATTCCCGCTCGCTTCGCTTTTGCGAAGTCCTCTTCGGAGGGAAAGCGGGAACCGGAAGATCCCGGGTGCATGTCCCGGAGGGGGGATACTATTTCTTTTTTTTTTGCACCGGCAAAGAGGCATGAAAAAATATTTAAATAATTAAAACCTTAATTGAATAATTAGGGGGTATTTTTATGGAAAAATTATATGATTCTGAAACAGGGTGTTGCCCGAGATTCGATCCGGTTCCATGGACTGACAAAGAGATTAAATTTAAAGATAAACTTTTTTTGAAAGAATCCATCACCTGCATTTTTTACATCCCCATTGGGTTTGATAAAATAATGGTAAAAAATGCAGAGGCAATTGCTAAAGCAAAAGCCGTTCCAAAAGAACCACTAATGCTCTATGATTGTAAAGGGCTATTTGGAGCGGATTTGTATATCCACACCGCAAAAGAAGTCCCTGAAAAAGAAATGGAAAAAATTACTGGAATTTTCCTGACAAAAGTTTTTGAGGGAGATTTTAAAGATAGTGGAAAATGGGCAAAAGAAATGAAAGAGTATGTAAAGAAACAAGGAAAAGAAATGAAAAAAATGTATTACTTTTACACTACCTGTCCTTCATGCGCAAAATATTATGGAAAAAATTATACTGTAATACTTGGTCAAATTGAATAATTTTTTTCAAAAAAAATACAATTTGTTCAATAGCAATGCTTAAAAAGCAGTTTTTCGTAATTAATACTAAGATATACTCCATAGGAGGTGTAAGAACTTTGGCTAAAACCGCAATAGGATTTGAGGAAAATATTACAAATGTATTGTCATATTTTCTAATGCCATTATCAAGCATAATAATTCTTTTAGTGGAAAAGCAAAACAAAACAGTAAGATTCCACGCAATGCAGGCAACTATCCTGGGAATTATTCTGTTTGTAGCACACGTTATTTCCGGGGCACTTGTTGTAGTACTTATTGGACTACTGCTTTTACCGTTAATAGGACTAATAAGCTTTATTTTATGGCTCTTTTTGATGTTCAAAGCATACAAAGGAGAAAAATACAAGCTTCCTGTTATAGGAGATTTTGCTGAAAAACAGATGGGTAAAATTTAAGGTTAATCCGCACAGGATTAACCCTTCTTTTTCTTTTTTATTCTGACACACACCTAAATATAGGTATGAAAAAAACATTCATCCCTGATGCATTCAGGGAAAAATATTCCGGAATTATGAGAAGTGAAAGCGAAAAATTTTTTTCATGCTGCACAACGAAAATCCCGAAAAGCCTCTGGGTTAACTCGTTAAAAATTTCCCATGAAAAACTTATTCCTGTACTTGAGGAAAAGGGATGGAAACTCAAGGCACTTTTCAATGAAAATTCTTTTTCTCTTGAAGGCATTGAAAAGCCAGGACAATCAGATGAATTCAAACAGGGACTTTTTAATTTACAAGAAAAAAGTTCAATGCTTCCTGCAATTGCACTTTCCCCCGAACCAGGGCAATTGGTTCTTGATGCAACAGCCGCACCCGGAAACAAAACATTGCAATTGGCGTGCATGATGCAGAATACGGGAAAATTGATTGCGGTTGAGAAAAATGTTCTGCGATTTAAGAGCTTAAAATTTAATATGAAAAAATTCTCAGTTAAGAATGTCATTGCAAAAAGAATGGATTTATTGGATGCTAAAAAGGAAAATCTTTTTGACAAAGCATTGCTTGATGCGCCATGCTCCTCAGAAGGACTTGTTAGGAAAAACTATGAGGCATTAAAAGAATGGTCACCTGCGCTTGTTGAAAGAAAATCGGAATTGCAAATGAAACTTATTGCAAAAACATTCATGCTTTTGAAAAATGGCGGAGAAATGGTTTACTCAACATGTTCCCTTGGACCTGAAGAAAATGAGGCGGTTGTGCAAAGCGTCCTTTCAAAAGGGAAGGCAGAATTAATGCCTATAAAAATTAAAGGGTTTGAAACAAGGAAAGGACTTGTTGAATACAATGGAAATGCATTTGGAAAAGAAATGGAAAAGGCTGTGCGCATTTATCCTCAGGATAATGATTCACAGGCTTTCTTTTTCGCAAAAATAAGGAAAACTGCTACCTAAAGAAAGGTTATTATTTTTGAATAATAATTATTATTTATTATGCCTTCAAAAAGACCAAAAGCAACTCAAAAGGAAATTGCTGAACATCAGAGACTGCAAACTGAAGTGCATAAAGTGAGGCGGTTAAAACGAACATCGATTGGAATGTTCGTAGAGTCGGCAGAAAAGTTCTTAAGGATTATGAACACAGAGGCGTGTTTGGGTATCTTTCAGAGGCGAATTCGCACCTGCATTCACTTAATGAGGCAAGAGAATTTAGTAGAAAGGGCAACCGGGCAAAAAGGCAAAAATGAAATAACTAATTTAAACCTTTGCCAAATAGAATAAATAAGACATTTCTTTATTGCTCGTGTAGTATATCGGTTAGTATACGGCCCTGTCGAGGCCGTGGGCCGGGTCCGACTCCCGGCACGAGCGCCTCTATTTTTCCAACCACTTTTTCCGCTCATTTTCAGGAAATTTTTCTATTGAATAACGGAGCATTGTGCGGGGCATTTCCTTTGAGTGCTTTGCAAGGAATTTTTCAAGAACTTCCTTGTCCTTTTTACCAATTTCACGAAGCATCCAGCCAACAGCCTTGTGCATCAAATCATGCTTGTCTTTCAGATGTATTTCCGATATTGCAATGCAATCATCAAAATCAGATTCGCGGGTGAAGATGAACGTGCCTAAAACAGAAATTCTTTTTTCCCATAAATCATTTGACTTTGCAAGGGAGTATAGAATTTTTCTTGGCTTGTCAAGCAGATAGGCGCCAACTATTTTCGGCGCACTTAAATCAACCAAATCCCAGTTGTTGATGTGTTTTGTGTTTGCCAAATAAAAATCAAAAATTTCTTTTCTTTCTTTTTCGTTGGCTTTTTTGAATTTTTCAACAAGAATCAAAAGAGAACCAAGACGCTCCTCGTGGTACTTCGAAGAAATGTGCTTTTTTATTTGAGGCAAAGTAAGGCCAAGGAATTTTTTTGCAATGCTTCTTGTTTCAGGGACTGTTAAACCAAGAAAAATATCTCCTTCCCCATATTCACCCTTGCCGGTTTTGAAGAATCGCTGGTAAAACGGCGCTTTTTCTTTGGATGCGTGTTTCTTCAATTCGGATGTAAGCGACATGCTAAAATTAAGGGTAAATTATTTATAAATAAAATCAAGCGGGATTGCAGGTGCAAAAAAAAGAAAGAGAAGATTTTTATATTAAAAGGCGTTACTATTTTCATGGGTATTTGGATTGATGCGGTTTTAAAACCAAAGGAGACCTTTGCGACAGAAGCTCCACACGGCACGATAATGAAAGGTGCAGTTAACCTTGGTTTAGTCGGTCTCATTTTGGGAGTAATTTTTGCAGTGCTCATTATTTTGGGTGGTGTGCTCAACGGGGATTTGATTTCATCCGCATTCACTGCAATTCTTATAATTATCCTGTTCCCTATGCTGCTCATAATATCAGAACTCATCAGCACAGCAGTACCATTCGTGATTGCCAAACTTCTAGGGGGAAGCGGCAGCTACTCGTCACTCTTTTATTTAATATCAATTTACACCCCAATAATCCTGATAATCTCCATGATTCCGCTTGCGGGCATGGTGGCGGGACTTTACTCAATATACCTCTTTTACCTGGCGCTTAAGGAATCGCAAAAGCTGAGTTCAAAAAAGGCTATTATAATAGTGCTGTTCCCGCTGTTGCTAATCGCAATAATAATGGTGCTAGCCTTTGTGACCCTGCTTGCCATTTAATGAAACTGATAAAAATCCTAAGGGGCCTTTTTTGTTGAGGGGAATCAAATGATTGTAATAGGCATTACAGGAAAATACTGCGCTGGCAAGACAACTGTCTGCGATTATATGAAAGGAAAAAGTTTCTATTATGGTTCGCTTTCAGATGAACTTAGGGAAATACTTAAAGCAGAGAAACTTGAAATTACAAGGGAAAACCTCATCAAAAGAGGAAACGAAATTAGGGCAAGTGAAGGCAATGGCGCGCTTGCAAAAAGAGTTATAAAGAAAATGGATCGGGGCAGAAATTATATTATTGATTCATTGAGAAATCCTGATGAAATAAAGGAATTTCAAAATATAGATAGTTTTTATTTGTGGGATATTGTTGCGCAGCAGGATAAAAGATTTGAAAGGATAATTAAAAGAAAGAGAGAAGGCGACCCGAAAGCAATTGAGGATTTCAGGAACCTTGAGGAGAAAGAATCTTCATCAGCAAATAAGAGTGCGCAGCAGCTTGATGAGTGCGCGAAAATGGCACAGCACAGAATCGAAAACAACGGCACAATGGCTGATTTGTTTGAAAAGGTTGATTCGCTTTTGCTTCAGACTCCAACAGATTTCAGGAGGCCTTCCTGGGATGAATATTTTATGAACATTGCAAAGGAAGTTGCAATGCGCTCAAATTGCGTTAAAAGAAAAGTTGCCGCGGTAATTGTCAGGGACAAGAGGATTGTGGCAACCGGTTATAACGGAACGCCGCGCGGAGTGAAGAACTGTAATGAAGGTGGATGCCCAAGATGCAATTCGTTTGCAAAAGGCGGAACTGCACTTGACGAGTGCCTATGTTCGCACGCTGAGGAAAATGCAATAGTGCAATCTGCATACCACGGAATTGCGTTGAAGGGAAGCTCAATTTACACTACTTACAGCCCTTGCATTACATGCAGTAAAATGATAATCAATGCAGGCATTGTGAAAGTTGTTTATAATGCGGAATACCCGCTTGGAGAAACTGCATTGAACATGCTGAAAGAAGCTGGAATTGAGTTAGAAAAAATTGAAATATGATTTTAGTTTTATAAACAAAATGTAAACCTCAAAACTATTTCTCAGGCCCCAGCAAGATGGATTCCAGATTTGTTTTCAAATAAACATCATCATATAGAATGTAATCTGCGAGCTTGAGGCTTTGGGAAACCTTCTGCGCTTTTGTTGATTTTCTTGGTTTTATAAGAATTGTCACAATCATTTTCCCAAGATCAATGTCAGAATAGCTGTCAGTTATGAGCACGGATTTATTGAGTGTGAATTCTTTTCCTGCTTCTTGAAAAGCATCTTTTATTGCAGTTAACTTTGATTTTACTTTTACTCCGTTTAGGTCTCCGTCCTTCATTCCAACTATTGAACTAATTCCATTTACTTTTCCGATTTCATCGAAACTAAGCTGTGTTCCCACAACAAAATCGAATTCAAAATCAAAATCTTTTTTCAATTGTTTATTTAGATAGTCTCCGAAATCCTTTGATGAAAGGGTTGCCAGAACAAGTGTTTTTCCATCAGCCTTAAGGTTCTTGAGCGCTTTCACAAGTTTCTTTCTTAATCCCGGTTGAATATGTTCATACACTTTTTTGAAATCTGTTTTACTCATTCCTTTTTTGATAAAATATTCGTTGCCCTCAACAATTGCCTGCTCAACACTGTACTGCCCTGATGCTATTTTGTCCACAAGCGCAGAATAAATTTTTACACCTTCAACTTCACCTTCAACAACACTTGGGTAGAAAACACACAACCCTTCTAGGTTTGCATCGCTTTTGTAAATAGTACCGTCCATGTCTACAATAACGGTATCAAAATCAGTTGATTTGAAACGCCTCATTGCGCTTCTTTTTATTTTAAAAGTAAGCGAATTCTTGATTACGTTTCCAAGAAGCTTTGCCGTGAAAAGTTTTGATTTTAATGCAACTTTAGGGAGATTAACCATGATTAATATGTAACTTGGAAGCAGTATAAAAATGATGTTCCTGATACAAAAAAGACAACTATAAAGAATAAAAAAAATTAAACAATACACAACCTTTTTATGCACTAATTTTCCATTTAATAGGTGTTATTATGCCTGAGATTTATGATGTTATTGTTGTTGGTGCAGGACCTGCGGGTGGATCTGCCGGACTGCATTGTGCAAAAAGTGGTTTGAAAACTCTGATTATAGAAGAGCACGCAACTATTGGCGAACCTGTGCATTGCGGCGAATGCCTGAGCAGATTCGCAACTGAAAATACAGGAATCATTCTTCCTGAAGAAGTTATTTCACAACACGTGAAAGGAGTAAGAATTATTTTTCCTGATGGAACTGCAAATATTCTGAACGAGGACGGCTTTGTTCTTGAGAAGCATAAATTTGAACAGTGGCTTGCTGGCCAAGCACAGAAAGCAGGCGCTGAAATAAAACTTGAAACAAGATTGCAGGAACTTGAAAAAAAAAAGAATGTTTGGGAAGTGAAAACAAGCAAAGGGAATTTCAATGCAAAAATCATTATTGATGCTTCAGGAGTTGCATCAGTTGTTTCAAGAAAACTGAATCTGAATGAACGGTTTGAAACGGTAACCGGAATCCAGTATGAAATTACAGGAGTAGAAAGGGACTGTTATCTTGATTTTTTTATCTGGCCAAGGCTTGCACCTGAAGGGTATTTGTGGATGATTCCGAAAAGCGATACGCGTGCAAATGTCGGGCTTGTTACAACAGAAACAAGGAGCGCAAAAACTTTTACTGATCAGTTTGTAAAAGAAAAAGGATGGGAGAAAAATAACAAGGTTAAAACTTTTGGCGGCTTGATTCCTGCTTCAGGCCCTGTGAAAAAAACTTATTCAGATGGGTTGATGCTTATTGGAGACGCTGCAGGTTTTACCTCTCCTCTTTTTGAAGGCGGTTCGCATCTTGGTTTGAAATCAGGGCAGTTTGCGGCACAGGTTGCAAAGGAAGCAATTGCAAAAAATGATTTTTCCAAAGAGACTCTTTCAAAATATGAAAACTTATGGAAAAACGAATTTCCAAAATATGATGCGCTTGTGAAAGGCAAAAAGGCACTTTACAATTTTACTGACGAAGAACTCAATCTGATTGCCAGGTCATTTCCAAAAGAGTTTGATAACTTTGGTTTTTTGGAAAAAATTATTTTTGGAATCAAGGTTTTGTCAAAAAAACCAGGACTTTTGAAAAAAGGCTTTTTGCCAGCAATGAAATCTTTTGAATACAGCCAGGCAAACCATTACGGCTGGTAGCTCCACCGAATCCAATTGAGGATGGTGCGCGCACCCAATCGGAGATGCCCCTCATGGTACAGACACAACTGCAGGACAAGAAAGCCTTTAAAAATACTTAATTAGTTTAATTCATTAACATGGATATAAACGGAAGATACCATCTGGGAATTATTCCTGATGGAAACAGAAGGTGGGCTAAGGAACATAATTTGCACCCCAGCGAAGGCCACAAAGTCGGCGCTGAAAAAATGGAGTTACTTGTTGACTGGGCAGTTAGCCATGATAGTATTGGTGAAGTTAGCATTTATGGGCTTAGTGAAGAAAATTTTAAAAGAAATCCAAAAGAACTGAGTTGGCTTTATGATATTTATTACAGCAAGCTCGAAAAGCTGCTTACTTCAAAAAATCTTCACAATCAGGAAGTCAAGGTGAATCTTGTTACAACAGACCCTAGAAGAATTCCAAAAAATCTCGTGGATGTTTGCAAAACACTCAAACACGAAACCAAATTTTATGGCAATACTGTATTGAATATTCTTATTGGTTATACTGGTCAGTCTGAAATTCTCAGAGCAGTAAGAAGTCCGATGAACAGAATCAAAAATTTGTTTTTTGGTTTAAGCGAATCAGATATTCAAAAAAGCCTTGGTGTGAAAAACCAGTGTGATTTTGTTATAAGAACAGGCGAGGAAGAAGCTGAAAGGGAAGCAAAGTCCGGATTCCTTTTGTGGCAAAGCGCTTACTCTGAATATTATCACCTGAACAAATACTGGCCTGATATTACCGAAGCTGATTTAAACGGCGCCTGGAACTACTTTTCAGAGCAAAGAAGGCTCAAAGGAAAATAATCCAACTAAAAATCTTTTAGAAAAACTAACAATTTCTTAAATCACTTTAGTATTTTGCCTGTTTTAAGGTACCAAAGACTCAAATCCAGTGTTGAGTGATTCAAACCCGTGCTTGGAAGGAACCTATCAAGAATTTGCTCTATTTGCACATAATTTTTCGCATTAATTGTCTTTGGAATAACATTAATGAGGCCATGTTCGTGCATTATCCTTAATATATGGCGGTCGAGAATTGCGACATTATCATGTCCAGTATTTCTCAAAAAATGAGAAGATTCCTTAAAACCAAGGCCTTTTACATTTTCAGCCAGATACTGCCTTTTTTGCCTGTCATCGGCAAATTCCCCCAATTTTGCTTTGATGCCAAAATGTTGCCTTGCACCAATAATAAATTCTGCCCTGCGATTATAGAACCTATAACCTAATGCTCTTAGCTCATTCGAGAGCTTTTTCAGAGGCAAGTTATAAAAGCCTTCAAATCCCAAAGCACCCTGAACCTTGATACCCATCATTGCGGATGAGTTAGCTGTTGTAAGGCAGAAACACAATTCAGAAAACCAGTCTTCCTCAGGCTTCTTTTCAAAAGACTTAAAGCCTACATAACGTGCGTTTATTTCTTTTGAAATATTGGAAGAAATTAAAGAATTAATCTCACTTAAAAGGTTCTGCGACTGCATTTAAGCATATAATTGGAAAGGGAATTAAAACCCAGCAGAAAAGTTAGAGGAAAAAATTGAAAAACTAAAAGAGTTTTTATTTCTCAAAACATTTATAAATATCATATGTATATACATATGTTATGGCAAAAACTATTATGGTTTCAGACAGCACATATGAGAGGCTTACAAAAATAAAAAAATCAGGCAAATACAGTTACAGCGAGTTGTTAAATGACTTGATGGACAAACCAAAAAAAAGAACAGCAACAGAAAGAATCCTTAAACTTGAAGGAACTTGGAAAGAATCCAAAGAAGACAACAAGATAGTCGAAGAGGCAAATGAGGCGTGGAAAAAATGGGAAAAGACATTTGTCTAGACACAGATTCGATTATAGAATATCTCAAAGGAAGAAATGCAGCACTTAAGAAACTTCTTCTTGATGGAACCGAAGTATACACTACAAGCATAAGCGCATTCGAACTAAGGTTGAGGGAAACAAATATTGAAGAAGTAGAGGCGTTTCTAAAAGACATAAAGATACTCCCCTTTGACGATATTTCTTCAAAAATAGCCTCCAACACATTCAAAGAATTGAAAAAAAAAGGAAACCCCATTGAGCTAAAAGATTTTTTCATAGCATCAATTGCAATCAAAAACAACTGTAAACTCCTTACAAATAACAAAAAGCATTTTGAAAGAGTAGGTGAACTTGAACTTGCCTGAATAATTTTGAAATGGGAAAGGACATAAAATCAGGCGTCAATAAGTTTACCTAAATAATTGTAAAGCGAGCAACACGTATGAAAAATGTCATGCCCCACCTGAGCTTCCAACTGACGCTCAAAAGAATTAGTCGGCAAATCGCGCAATTTTTTCGGAAAATTGAAAACTTCCCGTAAGCCCTGTGTTTCTTTTCGAAGGGCATGCAAATAATCCGGTTCAATTTGTCTTGCCAACACCAATATACGAAGTAGACAAATATAAACCTTCACAGGCTCCTAACTGCAGCCTCAATTGCCCTTACTGCAAATTCTTTTGCTCTTTTTTTTGCCTGTGCAACAGTCATTCTCGGACCGGAAATGCCATAACCAACGGGTTTATTGTAAAGCAAAGAAAGTTCCTGTATCTTTTCCGCTGTTGCATAAGCAACAATTTCATCATGCGATGTTTCACCCTGAACAACAGCGCCAAGAACAATAGCACAATCAACTTCCTTTTTTGCAAGCACCCTTTTCAGCGGAAGAGGAATATCAAAAGCACCGATAACAGAAACAATTTCCTTCACAATCAGATTATTTTTTTCCGCTTCGGCTTTTGCGGCTTCAAGCATTTCAGATGTGATTTCTTTGTGGAAATCCGAAACTACAATTGCAAGATTCATGCCAAAACCACCTCAGTGAAACTTATCCCATCGCAAAATGGGATAACTATCGCACCCAACCGACGAAAAGGTTGCGAAACTACAATTGCAAGATTCATGCTTTCACTCCGCACATTATTTCAGCTCCACGTTTGCTGCATTTTCTTTGCCCTGCCTTTCTCCGGAGCCTGCTCTTTTTGCAAGTTCCTCTTGCTTGAAAAGAATCCATAAAATGTTCAGCGCGTGCTTTGAGGATCTGTTGTGCATTATTGAGGCAAGCTCTTTATCATCGTCTTTTGCTTCATCCTCATGAACAAAACACTCCAAAACTGTTTTGCGAGTCATCAATTGCACCTGCTGTATTCCTGTGGATGCTTCATGCGCACATGTTTTGTCAACATTTTGCCCGCCGGGCATGCCAAGAGCCAAACCAATTTTGCAACCAGATTCAAGCAAACGGAGCATTGCAACAGGGATGTCCTTTATACCGGGAACAGTTTCTTTTACAATTTCAATTTTCCAGTTGTTTTCTTTCGCGTTCTTTTGCATTGTTTCCAATGCAATTTTCCCCATGTCACCGCGCGCAAACATAGTATCAACAATAGCAATTTTTGTTTTCATTTTGTTTCCCCCGTTAACATCAACTTCTCTATCGAGTGCTGTCCGAAAGGCACGAAGGTAGTGCGCTCCCCAACCGGGCACGGTTGTACAATTTTTATTTTCAAAAAAATCACCCCTTCACCAGTTCAACTTCAGAATCATTTTTCATTTTGAATTTTTTTCTTAATGATACCTTTGCGACAATCTCAAGAATATTTGCAGGGTGGTTTGTGCGGTGCGGGATTATTGCAATTGCTTTTTCTTTTCCGTTAACAAGGCACGGCCAGGCGCTTATCCCACCAAAGGTTCTTTCCTTGGAAGTGAATCCTGCAATTTCAACAGGTTTTGATGATGTGAACCTGCTGCGCTCCGCAGAACCAACAATAAGGTTAAGCGTACCATGGAAAATTTTTCCTCCGAGTAAATCCGAAAAACTTTTTTCATATTGAGGCAAAGAAGTGTAATAGGCACCTTCACCATGACCATCAAATAATTTTCCTTTAAGGGAAATTTTTTTCTTCGAAAAGAGTTCGCCCAATTCAAGATAATAGGATTTGAGTTCGTTCCTGCCTTTTTCGGTGAAACTTATTTCGGTGCCTGCGCTTGAAGGGGTTCTGGAAATCAGCTGTTCGGATTCAAGCTCCCTTAATTTCCTTGAAATGGATTGTTGGGAAAATCCAGTAATGGAAGCAAGCTCTGATGTTGAAACTGTTGCGCTTCCATAAAGCGATGCTTTTTTTGCAAGCAACAAAGCTAAACTAAAATTCTCCTGCTTCATAAACCAAAAAGAACAACAACCACTTAAAAATGTGTTGCTTAGCAGAAATGAGTAAAAGAATGTTTTAATGACAAAGCAGGTTTATGTTTAACCCAGCGCCGAATAGGAATTATTTCTTCGCCATTTTTTCTAGGTAGATGCTTTGGCTTGGGAAAGCAAAATCAAGCTTTGCTTTTTCGAATCTTTTTTTGATTTCGAGATTCATTTCGGACATAACATCGAATTTTCTTTCCTGATTTATGATGTAGTAAACGAACCAGATGTTGAGTGATGAATCTGCATATTCTTTGAAGATTGCGCGGATGTCATTGTTGTCAACATCTTTATGCTCTTTTGCAATTGATTTGAGAATTTCAAGCGCCTCTTCCATTTTCTTTGTGCTTGTGCTGTAAGTAAGCCCGAGCGTTACTGAAACTCTTCGCCTGCCCTCTGAGGAAATATTTGTGATTACATCCTGTGCAACTTTTCCATTAGGTATTGTGATAAGGCGGTTGTCCCAGTCCCTTATTCTGGTGTTTCTTATGCCGACAGATTCAACCGTGCCTTCTATCCCAGTAGTTTTTATTGAATTCCCCACAACAAATGGCTTTGAAGTGAAAATGCTGATTCCGCCGAACATATCCTCAACAGTTTTTTGCGCAGCGAAAGCAATGGCAAGACCACCTACACCCAAACCGGCTAGGAGAGGCAATACATCAACGCCGAATGATGAAAGAATAATTATAAGTGTAAGAACGGCAATGCTTGCCTTGGACAGTTTTCTGAGTATTGGTATGAGCTGGTCATCAAGTTTTGATTCTGTTTTCGATGAAAGCGGAACAACAAAGTACTGGATTATTGCGTCAATGAGTTTTATCGCAAACCACGCGATGTTGATTATTATGAGCGAGCTTATTGCAGTCATGAAATTTTTGGCTATTAATCCGCCTTCACTAGGAGTCAGGAATTGGTAACCAAAAAAGAGACCTGCAATGAATCCTCCGAAAAGCACAGGCGTTTGCGCCATTTCAATTAGCACATCATCAAATTGTGTTTCGGTTTTTGCTGTGAGAATTGAACCATATTTTTGGACTATAAAATAAATTATTTTTGCAATAAGGACGCAGGCAATTACTGCAATAAAAAAAGCGATGTACTGCAGTATTGTTGAACCGAAATATGTGCCGCCGGCAAATTGTGAGCCCGCCAAAGATGAAACAAAATCATTTATTGTATTTACCATGTCTATTGTTGAAGGTATTTCTCTATAAATAAATTTCGTTTCGTTTTGGAAAGAAAAACCCCCAAAAAAAGTCACGGCAATTGCAAAAAACACAGCACCCAAAAAAAATGTTTATGTTTTTTGAAAAATCTGGCAATTAAAGAAATGCTAAAAGAAATCGGCAAAGAAACCCCGTCAGAGGCAACAGGAAGAGGTTCACAAGCAATTTAAACAAAATGCATGGAAAAAATATTAATAAACACAACGAGGAAAGTACAAATCCAGAGTGTTACATTTAAATATTTTTCTTTATCCAATTGAGTACTGTTACAATTCACTTATTGCAGCGATTTTTTTGGTGGCGGGATAAGAAGTCAAGAAATCCTTCTGAACCTCGTTTTTGCTGTAGGAATTGGAGTTTGATTCATTTGGGCCTCGATAAAATTATAGATCACGTTTTAGTTCCGAAGCATGAAATAGTGCCTCAGGATAAGGTTGCTGAACTTTTAGTTAAATTCGGACCAAAGGCAGCTAATTTGCCTCAGATTTTAAGGGATGACCCTGCGGTTGAGGAAATCGGCGCAAAAAGGGGCGACATCGTAAAAATTACAAGAGACAGCCATACCGCTGGCAAAAGCGTATACTTTAGGGTGGTTGTGTAAATGGTTAACGGCTGGTCAGTAATCAATTCTTATTTCAGGGACAAAAACATTGCCCAAATGGAAATTGACTCATTTAACCAGTTTGTTGATAAAAAATTGCCGGAAATTACTATTGAAAATGAGGAAGTAATTCCTAAAATTGAGGAAGTTAAAGTTGAATTTGAGAAAATTGAAATTGTTAAACCAAGAATTGTGGAAGCTGATGGTTCCCCGAGAAATGAATTTTACCCTTTAGAAGCAAGGCTCAGAAACAGGACTTATGCTTCACCTATTTATCTTACAATGAAACTTCTCAGAAGGGACGTTGAACAGGACAGGAAAAAAACCTATATTGGTGATTTGCCTGTAATGCTTAAATCAAAGCTTTGCTGGTTGAACGGCAAAACCGATGATGAACTCATTAAAATGGGCGAGGATACAAAGGATTTCGGCGGATATTTTATAATTAACGGTTCTGAAAAGGCACTAATGACTCAGGAAGTTCTTGCTTCTGACAGGGTTATTGTTTCAGAACAAAGCGATGACAAAATTGTTGCTGAAGTTATTAGTACTAGAGGCGCTTTCAAAGGAAGAGTCAGAATCATCAGAAGCGCAGATGGAATTTTGAATGTTACCTTCCCTGCATCGCCAAGAAAACTGAAGCTTTTTGTATTGCTTAAAGCACTCGGACTTAAAACAACCCAGACAATCAGGGAGGGTTTCCCTGATGATCTTGAGCTTCAGAACGATGTCATGATTAACATGGAAAACCTGCTTGTGAAAAGCGAAAAGGAAGCTCTTGACAAAATTGGAAAGTTTGTTGCTCCCGGACAGGTTGAAGAGTACAGGTTGAGAAGGGCACAGGAAGTAATAGACGCGTTCCTTTTGCCACACATAGGTCAGGAATCAAAGGACAGGCTTGCAAAAGCATATTACTTGATTATGATGGCTACAAAGGCTGTTGAAAGAGCTTACAATTTGAGGGAAGAGGATGATAAGGATCATTATTCAAATAAGAGGCTTGAGCTTTCAGGAAAACTCATGGAGCACTTATTCAGGTACAGCTTCAAGTACTTTATCAAAGATTTGAAATTCCAGATTGACAGAACAGTTACAAGAAGAAGAAAACTTAATATTTCAACAATTGTAAGACCTGGCGCAGTTACCGAAAGAATCAGATTTGCAATGAGCACAGGTAACTGGATTGGAAGAGCTACAGGTGTTTCAAAATTCATGGACAGGGTTAATTTTATTTCTCCTTTAACAGATTTGAGAAAAGTTAAATCTCCTTTAGATAAAAACAGGGAACTTTATGAAGCAAGGGACGTTCACGGTACACACTGGGGAAGACTTTGTGCAATAGAGACACCTGATGGCCCACAGTGTGGTCTTGTTAAGAACCTTGCAATGATGGCTGAGGTTACAACAGAACAGGAAGAGGAACCTGTTGAGAAATTTCTGAAAGATATGGGAGTTAAACTTAAGTAAGGTGTATTTATGGTTTCAAAAGCAAAAAGCGCAAAAGTTTACATTAACGGAAGACTTATCGGATTCCACAATGACCCTGAAAAGCTTACAAAAGAAATTATAGGACAGAGAAGACAAAATGGGCTTTCAGCTCAGATAAATGTTGCTTATCATATAGACACAAACGAAGTTTATGTCAATACAGATGCAGGTCGTGTTCAGAGGCCATTGCTTGTTGTTGAAAACGGGAAACCGAAAATAACTGAAGATCAGATTAAACAGCTTGAAGAGAAAAAAATTATTTGGAATGATCTTATAGAACAAGGACTTGTCGAGTACCTTGATTCCGAGGAAGAGGAAAATGCATTCATTGCAGCAACTGAGAAGGATCTTACAAAAGAGCACACACACATAGAAATTGATGGTGCTGTAATTCTTAGCATAGTCAGTTCAATGGTACCTTACCTTGAGCACAACATGGCTGGAAAGGTTTTGCACGGTGCAAAGATGTTCAAGCAGGCACAAGGCTTTGGAGCAACAAACCTGAACCTCAGGACAGATACAGAAGGATATTTACTTTACTACCCACAAAAATCTATTGTAAAAACAAAAACAATGGACATGGTTGGAATTAATGAAAGACCACAAATCCAGAACTTTGTTGTCGCAATAATGCCTTACGGATTCAACATTCTAGATGCTGTTGTTTTGAACAAAGGTGCAGTGGACAGAGGCCTTGGAAGATCAACTTATTTCAGAACTTATGAAAGTGCAGAAAACAGGTACCCTGGTGGACAGATTGATAAATTTGAAATTCCTCCTGAAGAAACAGTTGGTTACATTAGCGAAGATGCTTACAAAAAACTCGGATCTGATGGACTTATCCATTTAGAATCATGGGCAGGAGAAAATGAGGTTATTATTGGAAGAACTTCTCCTCCAAGGTTCCTTGAGGAAATAAACGAGTTTGGTGTTGTTCAGGAAAAAAGAAGAGAATCAAGCCAAACAATTAGGAAGGGCAAAGAAGGTTACGTTGACAAAGTATTTGTTACTGAATCGGATTCAGGAAACATGCTTGTAAAAATCAAGGTAAGAAGCGAAAGAATACCTGAATTAGGCGACAAATTCAGTTCAAGGCACGGACAGAAAGGAGTTGTCGGACTCATTGTTCCTGAAGAGGATATGCCATTTACACCTGATGGAATTAAACCTGATTTAATTTTGAATCCGCATTCAATCCCATCAAGGATGACTATTGGACATTTACTTGAAATGCTTGGGGGAAAAGTTTCCTCAATAAAGGGACAGGAAGTTGACGGAACTGCATTCAGTGGTACACCGCAGGCAGAACTTGAAAAAATGCTTGATGATGCAGGCTACAAGAAATCAGGCACTGAGGTTTTCTATGACGGAAGAAACGGCCAGAGAATCAATGGCGAAATATTCACAGGAGTTGTTGCTTACAGAAGACTCTTCCACATGACAGCACATAAAATCCAGTCAAGGGCAAGGGGTCCGGTGCAGATACTTACAAGACAGCCAACTGAAGGAAAGGAAAAAGAGGGCGGCCTGAGATTCGGAGAGATGGAAGGTGAAACTCTTGTCGGACACGGAGCGGCTATGCTGTTGCAGGAAAAAATTATCGAGGACGCTGACAAGGTAACAATGTGGGTCTCGGAAACAAAAGGAGTAATTGGATTTGAGGACCAGATAAGAAAAGTCAAGAGGGTTCTTGAAACTGATGATAGTAAAATTTACCCTGTTGAAATGAGTTACGGTTTCAAATTGCTTCTTGATGAGCTCAAGGCACTAGGAGTTTACCCAAAACTTATACTGACGGACAAGGTGTAAAAAAATGGTTTTGAATGCAATGATTATTGAGAAAGTTCCATCAAGCGGAAGCGAAGATGGTACGCGATATGCACGATCGCAAGCGTGCACAGACAAGGTTTAATGGTGTTGATGCAAAATGATGGCTAAAAGAATTGAAGGAATTGAGTTCAGAATCCTGAGCCCTGAGCAGATCAGGAAAATGTCAGGAATTGAAATCAAAAGCCCTGAAACTTATGATAAAGACGGCTTTCCAATGGAAGGCGGAGTAATGGACAACCACCTTGGAGTAATCAACCCGGGACTTAGATGTAAGACATGCGGAAACACAATGAAGAAATGCCCGGGACACTTTGGACATGTGGAATTGGTAAGGCCTATTGTGCACTCAGAATTCGGAAAAAAACTGGAAATATTGATGCAGGCAACCTGCCAGAACTGCGGAAGAATTCCGATTGCTGATGACAAGCTTGAACCATTGAAAGTTTACATTGGCGATGAATCACTTGATATTGGAAAAAAGATTCTTGCAAAAACAAAAAAAATCAAGAAGTGTCCGCACTGCAGCAATGACAGAAAACTTGTTACACTTGACAAACCAACAAACTTTTACAGTGATAAAGACAGGATTTACCCTACAGAAATAAGGGAATGGCTTGAAAAAATCCCTGATGAAGACCTTGAATTTTTTGGTTATGAAAAAGAAAAATTAAGACCAGAATGGTTCATTGTAACAACCTTGCCAGTGCCGCCAATAAATTTAAGACCAAGCATTACACTTGAATCCGGAATAAAAAGCGAAGATGATCTTACACACAAGCTTGTTGATATTATAAGAATCAACCTCAGGTTGAAGGACAACATCGATGCAGGAGCACCACAACTCATTATAGAGGACCTATGGGATTTGCTCCAGTACCACGTTACCACTTACACAAACAACAATACTGCAGGAGTTCCTCCAGCAAAGCATAGAAGCGGAAGGGCTTTGAGAACACTTGTTCAGAGATTGCAGGGAAAAAAAGGAAGATTCAGATATAACCTCACGGGAAAGAGGGTTAATTTTGCGGCAAGGTCAATTATTACTCCTGACCCGATGCTTTCAATTAATGAACTTGGAGTCCCAAAAAGAATTGCCGATACAATGACAGTTCCTGACATTGTCACAAAGGAAAACATTAATGATTGCAAAAAACTCATAAAGGAAGACAAGGGGCTTTATGTAATAAGACCTGACGGAATGAGAAAAAAAATCAGCAAGGAAAGCGTTGAAGCAATACTTGAAGAACTTGATGTTGGATTTAAAGTCGAAAGACAACTCAAGGACGGAGATGTTGTTTTGTTCAACAGACAGCCTTCACTGCACAGGCTTTCAATGATGGCTCACCTTGTGAAAATTGTTGACGGAAAAACACTGAGATTGAATCCTATTGTATGTAAACCATACAACGCAGACTTTGATGGAGATGAAATGAACATGCATGTTCCACAGACCCCTGAAGGAATTTCAGAGGCACGAGAATTAATGCTTGTTGAAAAGCAGATTATTTCACCAAGGTACGGTGCGCCTGTAATAATTCTTGATGAAGATGGTGTTTCAGGTTGTTTCATATTTACAATGAAGCAGACAACATTCTCAAGGGATGAGGCCTTCAAATATTTCCAGATAATTGGACTTGATGATGTACCAAAACCTGATGTTGGCAAAGACAGGTACAGCGGAAAACTCATTTTTTCACAATTGCTTCCAAAGGATTTGAACATGGAGTACAAATCAAAATTCTACAGCCATATAAAGAATCTTGACAAAAATCACGAAATGCTCAAGGATCCTTACAAAAACGATTTGATAGTTAAAATTGAAAACGGCGTATTGAAAGCAGGTGTAATAGATTCATTCTCATTGGGAGAAGGTAAAGGTAAGCTTGTTGATGCTCTTGCAAGAGAATACCCGCCAGAAGTAATCAGAACATTCTATGATAAGATTTCAAAGGTTATTTCAGAAATGATTATAGGAGTCGGAATGACTGTTTCATTGGAAGATTATGCTTCAAGCTCAAAAACCTTGAAAGTCAGGGAAAAAGCGGTTGATGAAATGAAAGAGGAAACCGACAAAGTTGTGAAAGACTTTGCAAAAGGAAAACTTGAACTTATCCCTGGAAGAACTCCAAGGGAATCGTTTGAGATAAGAATGATGAGGGCAGCTGCTGCAGCAAAAGACAAAGTGCAGAAGCAGATAATGAAGGAAACCGTTGAATCGGTTTTGCAGGAATCACCTACATTCAACAGCAATGTTATGATACTCTCAGGATCAAGGGGTAATCCGATCAACCTTACAAACCTTTCAGGTTTGTGGGGACAGGCATCTGTCAGAGAGGGAAGACCTAAGAGAGGTTTCAGTAATAGACTTATTGCATTGAACAAGAGAAACGATCTTGGAATAGATGCAGGTGGATTTATTTACCATAACTTCATGGAAGGAATGACAAGCTTCGAATACTTTTACCACGCAATGGGTGGAAGACAGGGAGAAGTTGACACAGGTGTTTCCACAAAAGTTTCAGGTTACCTATACAGGAGACTTGCAAACAGTTTGAAGGATCTTGTTGTCAACAACGATCATACAGTAAGAACTGCAAACAAGAACATTGTGCAATTCAAGTATGGTGAGGACGGAGTGTTCCCCCAGAAGTCATTCAAGGGAAGAAGTGTTTCAGTTAAAAGAGAACTTGAAAAATTGAGGAGTGAATAAGCGTGGCTGCAAAGAAAAAAGAAACAAAAGAAAAAACCACAAAATCGGAAAAGGCATCAAAGAAAGAGCCTAAGCCAAAGGTAGCAAAACCCAAGGCAGTAAAAAAAACAGCCAAGGCAAAAAAAGAAGAGGTTGAACCTGTTTACCTCCAAGGGGAACTTTTTGAAAAGGACGGAATGCCTGTAAAAATCATGGAAGATATTGATGCTGTTATTGCGGAAATAAAAGTAACCGGAAAGGAGAAAGAAAAACTTCTTGAGAGAGTTTACAAGCATTATGAAGATACACTTGTTGAACCTGGCGAAGCTGTTGGAATTATAACCGCACAGAGCCTCGGAGAACCTGGTACACAGCTTACATTAAGAACAAAACACTATGCTGGTGCTGCTGAAGTTTCCGTTGGTTCAGGAATACAGAGGGTTGAAGAAATTGTTGATGGAAGAAGCAAGGCAAAATATCCATCAATGACAATTTATGTTAAAGACGAAGAAATAAAAAAAGATCCAAAGAAAATGGACAAATTTGCAAAGAACCTCATTGATGTTAGAATCGGGGATATTGTAAAAATTACTGAAGAATTTGCAAAGAACAAGGTTACAATTACTTTCGATCAAGAAGCTGTTGACGAAAGAAATGTTGATGTTGAAGATGTGTTTGATAAAATAGACAAGCACATGAAAAAAGATGGAAAGAGAAAAGGAAAAGAGGCAGTTGAATTTGTTTTCAAGAACGAACCTCTTTTGAAAATAAAAAGAACACTTAACAAACTCAAAGCACTCAGGATTCAAGGGGTAAGAGGAATTGACAAAATAATTGTGTCACACGATGAGAACAATGAACCAGTAATAAAAACAAGAGGAACAAACCTCAAGACAGTAATTAAGATTGATGAAGTTGATGGTTCAAGAACCACAACAAATGACCTTAAAGAAATCAGCAAGGTTCTTGGAATTGAAGCAGGAAGAATTTCTGTTGTTAATGAACTTAGCGGTGTGCTGAGAGAAAACGGAATTGCAGTTGACATAAGACACATAATGCTCCTTGGAGACCTGATGTGCTGGGACGGAGACATAAGAGGAATTGTAAGAACAGGAATTGCAAGACAGAAAGCAAGTCCTTTCGCAAGAGCATCATTCGAAGAAACAGTTAAACATCTTCTTGATGCAGCATTCACCGGAGAAATTGAAAGACTTGAAGGTGTTGTTGAAAACATTATTGTTGGACAGCCTATCAAGGTAGGCACAGGAAGAGTAAATTTAATTATGAGTGGAAAAAAGTGATTTGAATGGCAGAAATAGACGCAGCAAAGGAAATTAGGAGAGCAACTGACACGGGAAAGGTCATTTTCGGGACAAAGGAGTCGGAGAATAGTATTAAAAACGGTTCCTCAAAGGTAATAATAATCTCGAACAATACACCACAGCTTGTAAGGGAAAAAATGGTTTCTCTTTCGGGAATCACGGGTACACCGCCATTCCTTTACCAAGGAAGCGCATTGGATCTCGGGAGCGTTTGCGGAAAACCTTTTCCTGTAAGCGTAATGGTTGTTACTGACGAAGGTAAGAGCAAAGTATTGGATTTAGTAAAACAGTGATTTGCATTGAAACTTGACCAAAGCCAGATACAACTCATGAATGGGCTGGATAAAATCGCAAATGTGATGCCCAGGGATTGTTTTGTGGGAGATAACAGTGTTGTTTTCCTTGTGCACGAAGAGCACATGAAAAAAGCAATAGGAAAGAACGGAGCAACAATAGAAAAGATCAGCAAAACCCTCAACAAAAGGGTTGAGTTGTTTGAGTACACCAAGGAACCTGAAAAGTTCTTTGAAAAGGCCTTTTATAGGGCAAAGATAGAGAAAGTGGAAATAAGGGAGACAAAAAACGGAAAAATCGCGCTAATAAGTGCAGATAACACGAACAAAAGAATTATGCTTCAAAACATGGGAAGACTGAAAAAAATAAAACAGCTTGCCAAAAGAAATTATGAAATTGGAGAAGTAAGAATTAGGTGAAAATTATGGCAGAAGGAGAATTTGCAGCAAGGTCTTTGGAAAAGAAAAGACAAAAATGGAGAGGCAAAGACAGGAAGAGACAGAAAAAGATAAAGGCAAGAATGGGCCTTAACAAAAGGGAAGATCTTCTTGAAGGAGCTCCACAGGCAAGAGGAATTGTTATTGAAAAAAGAGGAGTAACTGCAAAGCAGCCAAACTCAGGAATAAGAAAATGTGTAAGGGTTCAACTTATTAAAAACGGAAAGCAGATAACCGCACTAGCACCAAAAGACGGGGCAATAAAATTTATTGATGAACACGATGAGGTTCTTGTTGAAGGCATTGGCGGAGGCCAGGGCGGTTCAATGGGAGACCTTTGGGGAGTGAAATACAGGGTAACACACGTTAATGGAATTTCACTACAGATGCTCAGAAAAGGAAAAAAGGAAAAGGTTAAGAGGTAATTAAATTGGATTCAGAATTGCTTGTATTTGGAAAATATGATCCCGCAGAAGTCAGGATAAACGATCCTAGCCTTGCGAGATGTGTGAGTCTTGAAACAAAACAGATTCCACACACATTCGGCAAGAACACAAGAAAAAGGTTCGAAAAAAACAAGTTGAGCATTGTTGAAAGGCTCATAAACAAAATGATGAGATCAGGACAGGGAAAAAGAAAACTGTCAGGAAAATACATCAGAGGCAGGAAAGGTTGCGGACAGAAAATTCAGGCAATGCACATTGTAGAGGATTCTTTTGATATTATTGAAAAGCAGACAAACCAGAACCCGATTCAGGTTCTTGTTGATGCAATTCAGTACGCAGGCCCAAGGGAAGACACCACAAGAATAAAAAAAGGCGGAGTAACATACTCTGTTTCTGTGGATGTTGCACCTTTGAAAAAGGTTGATGAGTCATTGAAAAATCTTGCACTTGCAGCATTTTCAGGATCATTCAAAAATAAAACAAGCGCAGCACAGGCACTTGCAAAAGAGCTTATTGCAGCATCAAAAGAGGACAACGCAAGCTTCTCCGTAAGAAGAAGGGACGAAGTTGAAAGAATTGCAAAAGCCTCAAGATAAATAAAATTTATATAGAGTGGATTAAATGGCAAAGAAAGAAGACATTGTAAAGCTAGCAATAAACTTGATGAACACAAGAGAAAATATTAGAAACATGGGCGTTGTTGCACACATCGATCACGGCAAAACAACCATGACAGATAATCTCATTGCAGCATCAGGACTTATGAGTGAAGAACTTGCTGGAAAGCAACTTGTAATGGATTCTGAAGATCAGGAGCAGGCAAGAGGAATCACAATCAATGCTGCAAACATTTCTTTGTTATACAATTACAAAGGAACTGACCACCTGATTAATCTTATTGATACACCAGGACATGTTGACTTCGGCGGAGATGTTATTAGAGCAATGAGAGCAGTTGACGGAGTTGTACTTGTTGTTGATGCTGTTGAAGGAGTAATGCCACAAACTGAAACAGTTGTAAGACAGGCACTCAGAGAATATGTAAAACCAGTACTTTTTATCAACAAAGTTGATCGTTTAATCAAAGAACTTCAATTAAATGAACAGCAAATGCAGGAAAAATTTGTGAAAGTAATTGCACAAGTAAATGAACTTATAAAAAAGAACCAGCCTAAAGGAATTGACTGGACTGTGAAAGTGCAGGATGGTTCTGTTTCATTCGGTTCCGCTTACAATAACTGGGCAATTTCCGGACCAAGAATGCAGGAAACAAAAATATCGTTCAAGCAGGTTTACGAATTCATGCAGAATGACCAGCAAAAAGAACTTGCAAAAAAAAGTCATTTAAGCGACGCTGTTCTTGAAATGGTTGTAACTCATTTGCCAAACCCTATTCAGGCACAGAAATACAGAATGCCTGTAATCTGGAAAGGTGACAAAGAAAGCCCAGCAGGAAAAGCAATGATAACATGTAAAGAAACCGGTCTTTTCTCAATGATGGTTACAGATGTTTCTGTTGACAAACACTCAGGAGATATTGCAACAGGACGTGTTTACGGCGGAACAGTACAAAAAGGCGACAAAGTAAGACTTATCGGATCCGACAAAGAAATCACAATACAAAAAGTCGGAATATTCATGGGCCCTGATTTTATTGAAGCTACAAAAGTGCCGGCAGGAAACATTGTTGCGCTAGTTGGTTTGAAAGATGTTTATTCAGGACAGACAATTGCAGGCGAAGAAATAAAACCTTTTGAAAGTTTCATGAGCGAAGCTGAACCCGTAATTACAATTTCGATTGAAGCAAAAAACACAAAAGATTTGCCAAAACTCATTGAAACAATAAGACAGCTTACAAAAGAAGATCCAAATATAAGGGCAACAATCAATCAGGATACCGGAGAACACTTGCTTTCAGGAATGGGCGAACTCCACTTGGAAATTACACAATACAGAATTGAAAAAACACATAATATACCAATAACTGTTTCTCCGCCAATAGTTGTTTACCACGAAGCGGTTACAAAAGAATCACCTGTATTGGAAGCTAAAAGTCCAAACAGACACAACAGACTTTTGTTGCAGATTGAACCAATTCCACCTGAAATTTTTGACAAACTTGTGAAAAGTCACTTTGATGGAAAAGTGAAACCTAAGGATAAAGAAAAAATTGGAATGTTCCAGGAAATGGGTTTTGGAACAGAACTCTCAAAGAAAATTTGGGCAGTATCTAATCACTGTGTTCTTGTAGACCAGACAAAAGGAATCGAAGCACTGCATGAAATTAGAGAACTTGTAATACAAGGATTCCAAGATGCTGTTAAAGAAGGACCACTTGCAAGGGAAAAATGTCAAGGAATAATACTCAAACTCATTGATGCTACATTACACGAAGATGCAATCCATAGAGGCCCTGCACAAATGTTGCCTACAATTACAAGAGGTTCGTTTGCATGCGTAATGGCAGCAGGACCAGTACTTTATGAGCCTAAACAAAAATTGACAATTACCGTACCAGAAGACTTCCTTGGAGCAGTTTCCAAAGAACTCGGGGCAAGAAGAACCCAGATTCAGGAAATGAGACAGGAAGGAGATTCCTCAATTATAATAGGAAACGCACCGGTAAAGGAACTTATTGGTTTCTCGCAAAGCATCAGAGGCGCAACTCAAGGAAGAGCTTTGTGGACCGCAGAATACATTGGTTATGAACAATTACCAAGAGAACTGCAAGACGAAACAGTAAAGCAGATTAGACAAAGGAAAGGCATGGACTTAGAAGTCAAAGGCACAAGCTTCTGGCTCGAATAAATGAGCATTGCTTTAAAAACCTTTTACTATAGTACTATTTAGCTTTTTAGCTAGGAATATCGCCAGCTTTTGGCATTTTAGGTTTATTTGGAGGTGTAGTATAATGGCAGAGAAGCCACACATTAACTTGGTTTTCATCGGACACGTTGACCATGGTAAGTCAACCACAGTCGGTAGACTACTGTACGATACAGGAGCTCTTTCAGAGCAGGAATATAGGAAACTACAACAGGAAGCAGAGGCAAAAGGTAAAGGAACATTTGCATTTGCTTACGCAATGGACAACCTCAAAGAAGAGAGGGAAAGAGGAGTAACAATCGATGTTGCTTACAAGAAGTTCACAGGACAGAAGAACTCATTCACTATAATTGATGCTCCTGGACACAGGGACTTTGTCAAGAACATGATTACAGGAACCTCACAGGCAGACGCAGCAGTACTTGTTGTTGCTTGTAAGGAAGGACCACAGCCTCAGACAAAGGAACACGCTTTCCTTTCACAGGTTATGGGAATCAAAAGTCTTATTGTTGCAGTGAACAAAATGGATGAAGTTGGCTATGATGAAGCTAAATTCAAAGAAGTTCATGATATAATGAAAAAGATGCTTTCAGGTATCGGCTACAAAGAAGGCCAGTACCAGTTCATCCCTATCTCAGCTTGGGAAGGCGAAAATATCGCAAAAGCAGCAGGAAAAATGGCTTGGTACAAGGGACCAACACTTGTTGGAGCACTTGATGACCTCAAAGCACCTGCATTGCCAACCGATAAGCCACTCAGACTTCCAATCCAGGATGTTTATAACATCAAGGGTGTTGGAACCGTGCCAGTTGGTAGGGTTGAGACAGGAATCATAAAACCTGGCGATAAAATAATTGTTATGCCTTCGGGAAAAACAGGAGAAGTCAAGACAGTTGAAGCACACCACGAACAATTGACTGAAGCAAAACCAGGCGATAACGTTGGATTCAACGTCAGAGGACTTGAAAGAAAGGATATTGCCAGAGGAGACGTTGTTGGCCATGTGAATAATCCGCCTACAGTTGCAGAGGACTTCACAGCACAGATTGTTGTGCTTAACCACCCGACGGCTATTCCAGTTGGATACACACCAGTATTCCACCTGCATACAGCACAGCTTAGCTGTTCTTTTATAGAAATACAGAAAAAGCTCGATCCTAAGACCGGTCAGACTGTTGAAGAGAATCCAAAATTCTTGAAAACAGGCGACGCAGCAATTGTAAAAATCAAGCCACTCAAACCAGTGTGTTTGGAGGAATACAAGCAGTTCCCACAGCTCGGAAGGTTCGCAATTAGAGATATGGGCCAGACCGTTGCTGCAGGAATCGTGCTCAAAGTAACGCCAAGGAAGTAAATGCTTCTTTGGCCCAATAATTTTTTTCAGGGATTTGACATGCAAACAGCAAGACTAAAATTGACATCATCCGATTATACCCAACTTGAGGGAATATGCGGGAGAATACAGGAAGTTGCAACAAGGACCGGTGCAAAGCACTCAGGAACCATTGCAATGCCCACAAAGAAAATGGTCATCCCAACAAGAAAAAGCATGTGCGGCGGAGGCACAGAAAGCTACGAAAAATGGCAAATGCGCATCCACAAAAGAATGATTGATATTCAGGCAGATGAAACAACCCTCAGAAGAATCATGAGAGTTGAAATACCTGAAAATGTCCACGTTGAAATAGAACTCAAGGACAAAAAGTAAGCAGATTCTTTTTTTTAAAAGACGCAATTAAATAAAATCAAATTCAACAGCTTTTTATAATTCTCCTACCGAATTTTAATTATGCCTAAAGTGAAAAATATTTTTGCCCTGAACCTTGATGACAATACGCGCGAGCAATTCGACCATTGCTGTGCCCAACCATTTGTTGTAAAAGCGGCCCTGATGCCTGACGCTCACCTTGGATATGTTGCACCTATAGGCTCTGTTTTAATTACAAAGGATTATATTGTGCCTTCCTGGGTCGGCTTTGATATTGGTTGTGGGATGACCGCAGTACACATTAAAGGCAAGGGCATGGCTGAAAAAATAAAGGAAAATTCCGAATCAATTTTTGCTTCTGTTCAAAAAAGAGTGCCAATGGGCAAGGGGGAAATGCAGGAGAATGCACAAAAAATAACTGAACAAGGAAGGAAAGAATACAAAGAGCTTGTTGAAAAATACAAAAAAAAACCATATAATAAACAAGTATTGCAGTTCCTTGAAGGAAAAGCTATTCTCCATTTGGGTTCTTTGGGATCAGGAAATCACTTTATTGAAATGGGTTTTGATGAAAAAAATAATGCGTGGGTTGTTGTTCACTCAGGCTCAAGGGGTGTTGGATACAAAGTTGCTGAACATTACATGAAGGCAAGTGCCGGCAAGGACAAAGAATTTGAAAAAACATATCCTTTGAAAGAGGATTCTGAAACAGGAAAAGAGTACTTGAATATACTTGATTTTGGACTTGAGTTTGCTCTCCTTAACAGAATGGAAATCATAAGGAAAACGATTGCGGGTTTGGAGGAAGCAATTGTGGAAAAAATTGAGTGGGAGCTCTGGGTGAACAAAAACCACAATCACGCTGTTCCTGAAAACGGTTTTTACATCCACCGGAAAGGGGCAACCCCCGCAAAAAAGGGGGAGCGCGGGGTCATTCCGGGCAATATGAGAGACGGTTGTTTTTTGGTTGAGGGTTTTGGAAACAGGGATTTTCTGGAAAGCTCATCACACGGCGCAGGCAGAAAATACAGCAGAACTGACGCACAAAAAGAATTCACAATGGAACAATTCAAAGAATCAATGAAAGGAATTAAAGGAACTGTTACTGAAGGAACGCTTGATGAATCACCAATGGTGTATAAAGATATTTTTGATGTAATGGAGGCGCAGAAAAAATCAGTTAAAGTAATTGCGCACATCAAACCGCTAATCAATTGGAAGGGCGAAAAATCAAGGAAAGGAAAGAAGAAAGAGCACCAGGATAAGTAATTTATACTATTAATTCCTATAGAATTAGAGATTATATGTTCAGAAAAATTGCTTTAATTTTGTTTATTCTGTTAATTGGAAATTTAACTGTTGCAGAAATAAGCGCTGAACAGGACATTTCCGGACAGGTTTCCATAAACGGCAAATACTTTGAAATAAACGGCAGCAAGTTTTATGCACAAGGCGGATTCAATGATGCTTTTGAAACCATGAGCGATGCAACGATTGATTCAGAATTAAGCCTCATGAAAAACAACGGGTTCAATGTATATTTTGCTTCATTTGATGGTTATCTTTTGAACGATGCTGATCAATCTAATGATTCGGTTTGCTCAAAAAACGTTTATGCACTGGACAAGGCACAGGAGCTTGGGATGAAGATTCTATACTGGAACCAGAGTGCGCACAGGTATGGGGAAAACCTTGAGGCAATAGAATATTTCAACAAGTGCCCGCAGATGAAAAATCATCCGGCGATTTTCGCAATGACCATGGAAGCAGGAGAGATAAGGTTCGGAAAGTATGAGCAGGCAAACCAGTTTGTTTTGCAGAGAAAAAACATGGACCCTGATTTCTGGAGCTGGCTGATGAAGGAATATGGTTCTGTTGAGGCAGCAAGCAGTAAATTGGGGTACAGCTTCCAAGTTTACCAGCCTGAAAATGATTCACAGTGCGTTTCACACAACATGCCTTCTGAGTTGGCTCCGGGGCAAACTGTTACGGTGGACTTCTCAATGAAAAATACCGGAACACAGACGTGGGTAAAAGAAATAACAGGCACCTCCGGACCATACACTTTTACTATACCACTACATTTTGCAATTGCAATTGGAGATTCTGAAAAGTTTTTGGAAATAACACCAAGCATGGCTGCTTTTGGGGAAACCCTTGGAAATGATATCGCGCCGGGAGAAACCGCTGATTTCACTGCAACCATAACGGCGCCAAGCACGCCAGGAGAATATGAAGTAGGGTGGAGAATGATTGAGTGGAACCAGCCGATGTTCGGGACAACGTGCAAGGAAACAATAAAGGTTGTCAGCGGAGCAACCGCAAACCAGGAGGAAAAGACTTTTGACTATTCATGGAGAGAACAAAAAGCCGTGCGCGGAATGCCGAACGATTTTTGCATCGAAGCAAACAAAAGCAACAAGGCTTATGTCGCTTACAAGAGATTTTTGGATGAATTTTTCAACGAAACATGGAAGAAAAAATACGCGAAATACAAGGAATATCTGCCAAACATGCTTTTTACCATAGAGCAGGGAATAGGTCTTATCCCGAATGATTACATGTGTCAAGGTGGCGCGGGAGATGACGGCGCATTCTTGGGTCCTTTCACCGGGGCAAAAAATATGGATTTCGTTTCCGCGGAGGGATACATTGCAAGTGATGAATGGCTAGGCCGAACATCGCAGCCGCAGCTTTCGCTTAATGAAAAACAGGCATACCTAACACTAGGCAATGGTTTTTCGGCAATACCAAACAAACCTGTAATAATGATTGAATATGGAAGAAAAGTTAATGAAACAAGCCAGTATTTTACTGAAGAAGAACAAAGCAAATATTATGCCGATTATTTGGAAGCGGCAAAAAATGCCAAATTAACCGGCGGAAACATTGCATGGGCTTTTGGAATAGGCAATCCTGATGAACCTGATAACTTTTCTCTGCGTGATGCTTCAGGAAACCTTAGATCTGCGGTGCAGGCAATAAACACATTTTCATTCCCGTCTTTGCCTTATACTGCTGCAACCAAAATGGTTGAAGTGGACAGAGAAAAATATTCTTTTGATGCTTGGTCAGTTAAAGAGAAATACAGCGAAGTGCTTTCACTTATCAATAGTGGAAATACTGTCGGGATAACTTCATTCTGCAGCTCAAAAAATACTTCCAGCTACAAAACATGCCTTGATGGCGGAAGCGGCCAGTGCTCCGCAAAATGCTATAATGCACAGTTCAATTCATTCGAGATTAAGGGTTCTGACGGCAACTGGAAAAAAATCAGGGACGGAGACATAATCAGGGTTGCAAAAAACCAGGAACTTGAATTCAGGGCAAAGATTGGAAATAGCGGAGAAGGAACTTGGTCAAATAGCAATGTGATTTTACAATTAAATGGATTAGAAACCGAAAAAGCAATTACAGGAAATGTTTCAGGGTATGCAGATACTGATTTAGGAACGTTCACCGCGTCCGGAATAAGCGAGAACACAATTGTCACGGCAAACATGAACATTACTGGTTTCACAACTTTCGGCGAATCAGTGGAGTTTATGCTCGAACCTGAAATAAGATTTGAACCAACATGTGACGCTTTGTATGAAGGACACAATGGCCAGAATGATCCGAACAGATTTAACATTGTGTTCCTGCCAATTGAATACAGCACACAAGCCGAAGCGGTGAAGGCAGCAAAAACTATTGTTGATTTGGATGGGACAACCGCGGGCATGATGGTTAGTAATGGTTTCTCAAATGTTCCACCCATAGGTGAATTTGACGATAAGTTCAACTATTGGATTATAAATGCGAACAGAAAAATAGAGTTCGAAGAGTTGCCGGTATTTGGAGGCAACTGTGTTATCGATGAGTACGATTTCATTAATGACCCAAAAGTTAATGAGTATGTGAAATTTTATGATGCATGCGATTTCATTAAAGACACAACAGGAATATCCCCTTACTATTTCCCATTGCAGGAAAGGTATTCTATGCTTGAGGCGGAAGATGCAAGGGAACAGACATGTGGTTTTGGGTCATGGGGGAGAAATGGTGCAAACCTTGCTTTCCCGGAGGGATGGGAAGATGACTCGGGATATACCGCAACACTATCGGGAATGGAGAAAAAAAATATAAGGGATCTTCTGAGCGCAAATGTTCATGAAATGTCGCACACCATTTTTGCTCTTTGGGATGAATATGTAAATGTAAGCGTAAAAAGCCCTCAAGATGACCATGACTTCTTCACAAATTTTGAAACCCAAAACGGGTTCCCTTACACTCCGGATTATGTATTGCAGCATTATTTCACCCAGCCTGACGAGGCACCTGCAACAACGCAACAGTGCATTGAAGAATCACCATGGGCAAAGTACATTGGATACGGATGCGGGGAACCAGGTGTAATTGATTGTTTCAACGACCCAAATAACATTGATTTTGGGCAGTGTAAAAATGGCACACAGGACTGTTGGCATGAGGTTGTGTGTGCAGAGGGCGCCAGGTGGGAATTCAATTCTTTCAGGCCACAGCTTAATGGAATAATGAACGGGCATTACGGGCAGGATGAAATAAAATTCGGATGGTGGGATGAGCTGCTTGTGAAACATATTTTAACAAATGGACCTACTGATTCGAAAGACAGAACAGTATTGTTCGGGGATTTTAACCCGGAAAATTATGAGGGTGTAGAACCACCAGCAGACACGCTTGATGCCACAGTAACACTTAACATCAAGGACAATGAAGGAACCTCTGTCACTACACTGTATTTTAACACACCATATTCTCTTGAAATAGCAGTCACCAACACAGGAACGCAGGATTGGGATCCTGTGTGGACTGGTTCAGATTCAACCGCAGGAACTTATCTGATTGGTGCAGGAACCGGTTCTGAGAATGGCAAGGAATTTATTGGGTTTTTTGGCAGTATAAACTCAAGATATGCATTCAGTCCAATGACAGCTCCATTCTTGGTAGGGGAAACACGCACAACTATAGTGCAGATTACACCCATAAAAACAGGCTCAACCACAATAAGCTTTAATACATTAAGGGAAGTTGATTCTTCTTCAGGGGATCCGGGCGCATGGTTTGGCGCAACAGGTTCATTGCCAGTTAGAATTGTTGACAGCCCAGTAATTCCAACAGCATGCACTTTGACAGCATCACCAATAACACTTCTTCCTGCAGGAGGCCCAGTAAATTTGACACTTTCTATTCCTGAAACAACTGCAAGTGTAAGCGGAACTATTCATTGTGGAAATGAAACAAAAAACTGTAACATTTTAAACGGCACATGCACAGTTAAATGCAATTATGCTAAAAACAATGGCACAACAAATTTGGTTTATTCAACAAGTGCAGAAATAGCTTCAACCCCAAGTAATATTTCATGTACTGGTCCGGAAATTACAGTGCTTTATTCAGGAATAATAAATAATCCATTCCTTGGTTATGGTAATGGCATTTGTGAAGAAGGCGAATTAGATGATGATTCGCCGTCTTTTGCAAAAGCAGATTGTGGATTTATTCCAGATGATGAAAAAAAAATAGTTATAGAAGTTTTTGATGGAGATTATGTTACAACAACATTGAATCAGGATGCAATAGTAAGATTCAATATACGGGCAAATGTTTACAATGATGGTGCAAGCCCTGGAGAAATGGAATTAAAAATACGGGACAATCGGACAAACCAAATAATTACACAAACAAAAGGAACATGTGCATACATTACTGATTCATTGGCAAAAGCAGGCAGTGACATTATTTATTGCGGAGCAAGTAGTTTCCTGCAACTTGATATTGAACCAGGTGTTTATACGGTAGAAGCTAGTTATTTACTGCAATCTGAAGCAAATAAATACATTGCAAAATACAAGAGATTTGCCGTGTTAAGAAGAGAGGATAGGGTTGAAGTGCCTGAAACAAACTTGATACTTGTAATGCTTATTGCACTTACAGCCCTTGGAATAATAAGAAAAACAAAAAAATAAAACAATAAAAAGACTAGAAAAACTAATAATCTTTTAGATGCACTAATTTTGAAGGTTTTCAGGCATTTTTGAAAGTTTTTAAATACAATTCAAAGTAACTCATTACGGTTACAAAAGGAAAAGATTTATATACTTGTTCTGCTGCAATAAGTATAAGTCCAAAAGTAGGTGGGGGATTATATGAAAAAAATTGCATTAATCATAATCGCATTGCTTTATGTCATGAACACAGCAAGCGCTGACATTTACCTAGGCTACGGAGATTCAGATTTCTGGTTTGAAGTTTACTCAGGAAACTCATACCAAGTAACTGGAATCCCATACACTTACACAGTAGACCATTTCTATTACTTTGATTACCCGTATAGAGTTTACAACCACGGGAATTACTCATACTTTGAATCAGGATGGTATTCATATGAATCCGCATGGAAATTCGCACCAGAGGTAAGGAGTTATTACAATTACTACCCTGCACAGTATTACTATTATGATTACAGCTGGAATTATTACCCTGGCTGGATATCAACTTACGGTCCGGCATATTATGGAAATTATTATTATCCGCCTCAGGCAACTCTTACAGGCCAGGCATGGAATACAGATAAAGGAGCTGATTGTAGCAACTTGCAGATTTCAGTAAGTAATCCAAGTTTGACAGCAGGAAGCACCAAAAGCATGAATGTAAGCGTTTACAATGCATCAAAGAGCTATTTTGATGTTTCGAATGCAACAGTTTATGTTGATTCATTTGATGTTGGAGCAACAAATTTGAAATATAGTAAAACAATCAAAAACAAGAGCTCAAGCAGCATTACTTTTGATCTTAAAGCAGCAAATGGAGCATACAGCGACACAATAAATGCAACAGTAAAAGTTTCAGGAACATTTAGGGATGGCACAAGATGCTCAACCTCAGAAGCACAGGAAAATTTTGAAGTAAGGATTTATGGAAAAACACAGCCAAATACAGGCAATACCGGAAGTATCTTTGTTCCAGTAAAAAGCGATGGAAGTATTTCTTATAAAGTAGCTAAACAAACACAGCAAAGTGGCTGGGTAGAGGTTCCTACAACCAACCAATATGCTGAAAATACAGCATATACCGCACCAGTATATGCAAATGAGGTTCAGCCAAGCTATCAGGACAATTATTTGCCGGAATACAGTTGTACAGGTTTGAGCTTTGAAAGCGAAAGCTTTGCAGTAAATTCAGGAGAAACAAAGACGCAGTACTTTACACTAAGGAATTACGGCAAGGAAGAATTCAGAATTGATAAAATAGAATCAACCGAGTACGTTGATAAAGTCACTATTGAAGCCACAAGGGATTTCACAACAATATACTCAGGCCAGAACGGAGCAGTAAAGGTAAAGGTTCTTGCTTCAGAAACAAGCAAAGACACAACAGGAACTGGCTACATAACAGTTAAGGGACATTATGCTTCAGGAACAAATTGCGAAACAAGCACAAATAACTTCTACATAAGAGTTAATGGTGCTGAAGAACAGGGTTCTTTTGAACTTAGCACACCAAATATGCAGGAAATGAGCTCAGAGAGCGGTTATATTGAGTTTTCTTTTGTTAACCAGCAGAACAGCCAGGTTACAGTAGAAGTTACCTCAAATAAAGTTTTAGTTTCACCAAATAATTTTACATTTAACGCAAAAACTTCAGGAAACAGGGTTTTGGCAATAAACGGCTTTGACGAGGATGAATCTATAGTATACTTTACAATCAGATCAAATGGAAAAGAAATAACACAAAAGTACACAAGCTTGCAGAAACCTGTGCTTTTTGAGGAAGCTGATAAAGGAATAGTTATAGAAAGTTTCACCGAAAGGGTCGAAGGAGAGGGTGTGCTTAAAGCCAGCATAACCCTTCTCAACGACTCAAAAGAAAGCAAAATGGTTTCTCTTGGAATTAGAGGTTTGCCAAAAGAATTCAATGCGGAATCAAGGGACATTGTACTTGCTTCAAATGAAACAAAAGAAATTGAACTTGCATTCAACGCATCAAAATACGGAGTTTATAATGCAATTATAACAGTCAATTCAGGGAATGAGGAACAATCATTGCCAGTAACAGTTGTTGTAAAACAAGTAATTGAAGAAAACGCTGATGCACAAGAACCAGCAAACGATTTTATTTCAACTGGGTTTTTGTTTGTAAGCGAAAACGGATTATTGCTAGGACTTTTGCTCTTAGTAATAGTAGGGTTTGTTTTCTTTGTAAGCAGGCAGTAAATTTAGCAAAAAAATTACTACATAAATAACTATATGCATATATATAACATACAAGTTATACGTATGTATGGGTTATAGCCATAATATAACTAAAAACAAAGCTGGAAAAATATGACTGACAATAAAGTTCTCACTATAGTTATAGGCGGCAACATGGAAGAGGATGAAAAGCAATTGAGAGAAGACACAGACGCAAACCAGCCGCAAAATATATTGTATCTAGAGTCCTATGAACAACTAAATAAGCTTTTGTCACCTGCTAAACTAGATTTACTCAGATTTATTATTCAATTAAGCAACGACGGGCTAGATAAAAGCGTATCTCAAATAGCAAAAGAATTGAATAGAAAACAAGAAGCAATCAGCAGAGACTTACAGCAACTTAAAGGATTAAAGTTAGTGGATATGCGAAGAATAAATAGAATAGTGATTCCTTCTACAGAATACGATTCAATAAACATTCTATGTGGCGAATGCCTAGCATAATTGACAACTACCAAAATGACAATAAGCTAAGCTTCCGCCGACAAAAACCTTTATAAAGGGTTGCTAAGAATGAATAGTAATTAGCTGTACACTGTATTCCAAGTAAATCATCTTGGGATGTAAATGCAGGAAAAAGCTCACTCGAAGTTTTTCGGGGCACGCAATCGAAAGCGCGTTTTGAGTTCTTTTTTTCGCATGCGTAGGAAATTTTTTCCTATGCAAGAGTACCGCTTTTTGTTAGTAAGAGTGGATTAGTTTTGGCAGGCGGTCATAAACCAAGATCAGGAAGTATAGCCTATTACCCAAGGGTAAGGGCAAAGAAGCAGAACGCTTCATTTTCTACTTATCCAGTTATTGATGCTGAAAATGCAAAACCTATCACTTTTTTTGGTTATAAAGCAGGCATGCTTCAGGTTTTTGGAAAAAACGCCAATGAAAAAAGTCCAGGATTTGGACAGGAAACAAGCATTCCAGCAACAGTTCTTGAATGCCCTCCAATAAAAATTATTGGAACAAGAGTTTATGGGAAAGCAACTTATGGAATAAAAGTTCTTGGTGAGGCAACAATTGAGAAACCTGAAAAGAATCTGAGAAAGACACTTAAGGCATTTAAGAAAAAGGGAAAAAAAGCAAAGGAAAAAGAAGCCAAAGGAAACACTCATTATACCACTTTTGAAGACCTTGAAAAATTGAAAGAGAAGGTGCTTAAAGTTACATTGCTTGCAGAGATGCAACCATCAGCTACAGGAATCGGCAAAAAGAAAGCCGATTTGAGCGAAATCAATTTGCAGGGTTCAATTGAGAATCAGTTTGCGTTTGCAAAAGAAAAAGTAGGCAAGGAAATCAGGGTTGCTGATGTTTTTGAAGCACTTAACTTAATTGATGTTAAGGCAGTTACAAAAGGAAGAGGAATCGAAGGACCTGTAAAAAGGTTCGGGGTTAAGATTCACAGGCCAAAAGCAAAGAAGCACAGAATTGTTGGTTCAATTAGCCCATGGCACCCAGCAACAGTAATGTGGACTGTTGCAAGACCTGGACAAATGGGTTATCATACAAGAACAGAATTCAACAAGAAAATTTTATTTATTGACAATAACAATGCAATTAATCCAAAAAGCGGTTTTTTAAATTACGGTACTGTAAGATCGGACTATGTGATTGTTATAGGTTCACTCCCAGGCCCTGCAAAAAGACTTGTTGCACTAAGACCTGCAATTAGAAGTTATGCTAAAAAAGAAAGATTTACAGATCTCAAATTGCCAATTGCAACTGAAGAGGTGGCACAATGAAAGCAACAGTTCTTTCAATAGAAGGAAAGAAACTTTCTGAAATTGCACTACCAAAGCAGTTTTCGGCAAAAGTTGATGACGTACTCATAAGAAGGGCAGTTCTTGCAATACAGTCAGCTTCGGTTCAGGCAAAGGCACCTTATGTGCTTGCAGGCAGGCAGAATACAGCTGAATACATTGGTGCAAGGCACAAACCACAGATGCATAGGATAATTAACACAGAGCATGCAAGAAAACCAAGGCTCAAAAACAGAAGAGGAATTTTGATGGGTCAGGTCGCAGGCATTCCTGCTGTTGTTGGCGGACCAAAAGCACATCCACCTAAGAAGAATAAAAATTCTGAAGAAAAAATCAACAAAAAAGAAAAAGCAAAGGCAACTGCTTCGGCAATAGCTGCAACAGCAGATAAAGAAATGGTGAAAACAAGAGGACACTCATTCGGAGAAACACTTACATTCCCGCTTATTATCGAATCAAAATTCGAGGATCTTGAAAAAACAAAAGATGTTAAAGCGGTACTTGCAAAAATTGAAGTGCTACAGGATGTTGAAAGGGCAAAAGAAAAAAGACAGATAAGGGCAGGCAAGGGAAAGAAAAGGGGAAGAAAATACAAGAAAAGAAAGAGCCTCTTAATTGTTGCTAATAAAACTGAAAAAATTTTCAAGGGCGCAAGAAATCTTGAAGGTGTTGATATTATCAAAGTAAGCGATTTGAATGCGGATTTATTGGCTCCGGGCGCATTGCCTGGCAGGTTAACAATCTGGACAGAGTCCGCAATAAAAAGTATGGGAAAACAATAGGTGTTATGAATGACAAAAGCTAAAGAAAATGTTGCTAAAAAAGAAGTGAAAAAGCACATTGAAAAAAATGCAAAAGTCGACAAAAAAACAGAGAAAAAATCGGCACCAACAACCCCTAAAAAAACTAAAAAAGTTGAAGCAAAAAAGGAAGCTCCGAAAAAAGCAAAGAGAACAAGGGAAGAAATAGAACAGGAGCTTGAGGATCTTAGTGTAATAAAATATGCAATGATTACTGAAAAAGCGGTCAACATGATTGAAGCTGAAAACAAATTAGTTTTTGTTGTTGATAGGAATGCAACAAAGCCAAAAATCAGGAAAGCTGTTGAAGAACTTTACAAAGTAAAGGTGAAGAGTGTTAACATTATAAGGGATATGAAAGCAAGAAAAAAAGCAATTGTTACAATTTCAAAAGAGTTCAAGGCAGATAATGTTGCCACAAAACTCGGAGTGATTTAAAATGGAATTTAATATTACACTGAAAAGAAATATGTGCTACCGACCTTGCAGAATTGAAGATTCTGCGAGGCATCGCAAAACTGAAAGTTTTGCAATGAGGTGCACACCTCTGGACGCGGAGGTGACCGCGTAATGCCAAAAAGACTTAAAACGCAGAAAAGGGGAAAAGGAACTCCATTGTACCTTGCTGGCAAAAACGGCGCAGCTGTTTCAAAATACATTGATAATGGCGAATCACAGAAAGCAAAAATTTCGGGCGAAGTTGTGGAACTTATTAATGATCCTGCAAGAACTGCAGTGTTGGCAAAAATCAGGTTTGAAAATAAAGAAGAGGAGCATGTAATTGCGGCTGAAGGAATGTTCGTTGGGCAGAGAATTGAATATGGAAAAGAAGCTGCACTTGAAGTTGGAAATGTAAAACCACTTATAGAACTTGTTGAAGGATGCCCAGTATTTAATATTGAAAAAAGCCCAGGCGATGGCGGAAGCCTTGTCAGGACATCAGGCGGATACGCACTTATAATTACAAAAGACAGGAAAGCAGTTTATGTTAAAATGCCTTCAGGCAAAACAATGCAACTTAACCCAAATAACAGGGCTACAATCGGAATTGCTGGAGCTGGAGGCAGAAAAGAAAAGCCTTTTGTGAAAGCAGGAGCAAAATGGATTGCTATGAGAAGGAAGCACAAAAAATACCCGACAGTTAGGGGTATTGCAATGAATGCTCTGAACCATCCATTCGGTGGAGCAAATCATCATCCAGGTAAATCAAAATCAACAAGCAGACACGCTGCACCTGGAAGAAAAGTCGGTGACATTGCATCTAAGAGAACAGGAAGGGTAAAGAAAAACTAAAGGTGAAAATTATGGCTAAGGGAGATTTTACATTCAGAGGAAAAACTGTTGAAGAACTGCAGGGAATAAGTTTAATTGAATTCTCTGCACTTTGCACAGCAAGAGCAAGAAGAAGCATAAAGAGAGGCACAGATGAAAAATTTCTCAAAAAAATACAAAAAGCTCATGACCTGATTAAAGCAGGAAAATACCCAAAGCCTGTAAAAACACATTACAGAGATCATGTTGTTTTGCCATCAATGATAGGCGCAACAGTTGCTGTTTACAATGGAAAAGAATTTGTGAATGTTGTGATTAACGAAAAAATGCTCGGACACTTTTTGGGAGAATTTGTTTTAACCAGGAAAAGACTACAGCATGGAAAGGCAGGAATAGGAGCAACAAGAAGCTCAACTGCAATATCGGCAAGAGGCTAAAAGCATGGTAAAAAAATCATATCAGATTCAGACAGAAGGAAGGCAGAAAAAAAGAGCCATGGCCATGATGAAAAATAAGCCAATTTCCAGAAAATATACTGTTGAAATTATTTCACATATTAAAGGAAAAAGAGTTGACAAATCATTGACATGGCTTGAAAAAATCACAAAAATGGAAGAATTCCTTCCATTGAGAAAATATATTAAAAAAATCGGCCACAGAAAAGGAGACTCAAAAGCAAATACAAAAGTCGGAAGATACCCAATTAGAACAGTTAAGGCAATTATGGAATTGCTTGAATCAGTAAAAGCAAATGCAGATTACAAGGGGCTTGATTCTGAAAACCTTTTGATAACACATATGTTTGCATCAGAAGGATTTACAAGAGCAAGTTACCAGTCACAGGGAAGGATAGCAGGAAAGAGAAGAGCAAATAAATCCACCCACGTTGAAATTATTGTTGAGGAGGCAAGGTAATGATAGAAAAGATTTTCATCAGACAGGGACTCAAGAAACTTGAGCTTGACGATTACCTGGCCAAGGAACTTGACAGAGCAGGATTCACAAAATCAGAAATAATGAAGACTCCGCTTGTCACAAGAATAGTTGTTAATGTTACAAGACCGGGACTTGCAATTGGAAAAAGCGGCAGCAATATTGCACAGCTTACAAGAACAATAGAAGAAAGATTCGGAATTGATAACCCACAACTCGAGATAAAAGAAATTGAAAACGCAGCACTTGATTCACAGGCAGTTGCAAATAAAATCAAGGCACTTATTGAAAAAGGATTCTCATGGAGAAGCGTGATATTCAAAATTGTTACAGAAATCAAGGCAACAGGCGCACCTGGACTTGAAATACTTTTGAGCGGAAAGCTCGCAGGAAAAGGCGGAAGAAAGAGAAAACAGAGAATAGCTTACGGTTATATGAAGAAAGTCGGTGAACAGGCAAAACTTGTTGACAGAGGAGCTGCATCAGCTTATCCAAAAGTTGGTGCAATCGGAATAAAGGTTAGTATTGTACACCCAGACACAGTTTTCCCGGATAAGGTTGATATTAAGGAAGCAATTAAGAAAGTTGAAAAACTGAGAGAAGAAGCTGAGGCAAAAGAAAATCCAGTTGAAACTCCAAAAGAAACTTCAGCAGAAACAAAAGAAGAAGTGAAAGAAACAACTGAAAAAACCGAGGCAAAGGAAAAGGCTTCACCAAAAAAAGAAACAAAAGAAAAAGAAGCAGTAAAAAAAACTGAAAAGAAAGAAAAGCCAAAGGAAGAGAAAGCAAAAAAAGAAGTTGCTCCTGAAGCAAAGGAAAAAAAGGCTGAAGTGAAAGAGGAAAAACCAAGGGAGAAAAAGGCAGAGGTAAAAGAAGAACCTGAAGCAAAGGAAACTGAAAAAAAAGAAGTTAAAGATGAAGAAAAAAAGGATAATGCTAAGGACAGTCCAATTGAGTCCAAACGAAAATTGGACGCGGAACCGCCGATCGTTCCGCAAGAGCAGAATCCCCACGGGGCAAGCGGCGAGTGATTTTTATGGGTAGAAAAAAACTTGTTACATTGAGGGATAATAGCATTGAGGAACTCGAAGAAAAACTCGTGGGGCTCAAATCTGAGCTCTCAAAGGAAAAGGCACTCATAGCATCAGGAACAAGAGCAGAGAAGCCTTCAAAAATCAGGAACACGAGAAGGCAGATAGCAAGGTTGCTTACAATTATCAAAGAGAAACAAACAGGAGTGAAGAGTTAAGGATGGTTGAAATAGACAAGGTAACGGGACTGCCAAAGGACCTCCTGGATTTTGGGAACATTTCAAAAGAATCCCAGAAAATCAGGATACGGGAAATGAGCAAAAGGTTCGGCAAGGTTGTTACAATAGTAAGTGGTTTTGAGGAGGAAAAGGAAGCAAAGGAACTTGGAAAGGAAATGAAAAGGAAACTTGCTTGCGGAGGAACAGTGAAGGCAAAGGAAATAGTGTTGCAGGGAAAACATTCACAGAAAGCAAAAGATATTCTTCTCCACAATGGGTACAAGGAGGAATTGATTGATGCTTAAGGGCGAACAGTACTGCATTACACCTGAAAACCTTGCAGTTCATGAGATGATCGGCCTCAAAGTCGAAGTTAAAAGCAATGATAAAAATAAAAATGGAATGAATGGAAAAATCGTGGATGAGAGCATGAATACAATGACAATAGAAAGCAAAGGTATGGAAAAGGTCATTCCAAAAAAAGAAGTTACATTTACATTTACCCTTGGCAATGAGAAAGTTGGTATTGAGGGGAAAAAAATAATTTACAGGCCGGAGCAAAGGACAAAGGCACTCTGGGGGAAAAGCATATGAGCGGAGAAAAAGAAAACTACAGCGTAAGAGGAGCACTCCTCACAGGCACGGTTGTAAGCGCAAGGGCACCGAAGACAGTTACAATTGAAAGAATAATCACAAGGTACATACCGAAATACGAGAGGTACAAAAAAATAAAATCAAGAGTAAGGGCACATAACCCTGAAAACATAAACGCAAAAGAAGGCGACGTCGTAAAAATTGGCGAAACAAGAAAAATTAGCAAAACAAAAAGTTTTATTGTAGTAGAGATTGTGAAAAAAGGTGAACAATAAATGAAGGCAATAAACGCATCAATAACAAGGGGCCTAACGCACGGTAGCATTTGTACTTGTGCAGATAACTCAGGCGCAAAAGAAGTGAAACTTATAACAGTATACAAGTACAAGGGAAGAAAGAGAAAATACGCAAGCGCAGGAATAGCTGACCTTATTGGTGTTGTTGTTAAAAAAGGAAAACCTGAAATAAGAAAAAAGGTTGAAAAAGCAGTTATAATTAGGGTCAGGAAAGAATACAAGAGACCTGACGGAACAAGAATAAAGTTCGAGGACAATGCAGTTGTTCTTGTTGATGAAAAAGGGCTCCCGAAAGGATCAGAGGTAAAGGGAGTTGTTGCAAAAGAAGTAGGCGAGAGATTCGGAAAAATAGCCGGGATAAGCGCAGGTGTTGTTTAATGGAATCAACAAGCTCAAAACCAAAAAAACAGAGAAAAAGCCACTATACAAAGGCATTGCACAAAGTGCAAGCACAGTTCGGAGGTCATCTCAGCAGGGAGCTCAGGAAACAGACAGGAAAAAGAAGCCTTACAATAAGGAAAGGAGATACAGTAAAAGTAATGAGAGGCGGCAAGGATTTTGTTGGAAAAAGCGGGAAAGTTACTGCAGTAAGAAGAGCAAAATTGCAGGTGCTTGTTGAAGGCATTATAAGGAAAAGAACGGATGGTACAGAAAGGCAGATTCCTTTCAGACCAAGCAATCTTATGATTACAGCAATTGAAGAAAAGGATTCCAGGAGACTGGAAAAAAACATAACAACGAAGGTGAAAAAAGATGGCAAATAAAGGTGAAACAAAAACCCAGAAGAGCCTTTCAGCTCCTACAATTAGGCATCTGAAAAGGAAAACGAAAGTGTTCACTTTCAAAAGCAGACCAGGGCCTCACAGCAAAGAAACATCAGTGCCATTAGGATTTGCAGTAAGAGATTTGCTTGAAGTTTCAAACAACCTTAAGGAAACAAAAAAAATACTTACTGAAGGAAGCGTAAAAGTAAACGGAACAATAAGAAAAGACAGGAGATTCCCTGTTGGATTGTTCGATGTTGTTGAAATAACTCCTGTGAAAAAGAAATACAGGGTTTTACTTGACAAAAAAGGAAGAATTATACTTACAGAAATTGACTTCAAAGGAGAAACATACAAAGTTTCAAAAATAGTCAATAAAAAAACTGGAAAGAACAGCAAAATAAAAATAACTACAAATGATGGATTCACATTTGAACTTGGAAAAGAAAAAGCAACAATCGGAGACAGTGTGAAAATTGTATTCCCTGAAATAAAAATGGGTGCAGTTTACCACATGGACAAAGATGGAGTTGCATTTATTACTGGTGGAACACATGTAGGGGAAATAACAACAGTTGAAGGCATTACTGAAGGGACATTGCAGAGAAAAAAACTTGTTTCATTAAGCAACAAGGACAGCAAGTTCCAGACTGTAACAAACAACGTTTATGTTATAGGTAAAGGAAAAGCAGAGATAGAGGCACTGCAGAAGTGATTTTTATGACAAACCCAATGAAAGAAATCAGAATTGAAAAAGTGACGGTTAATATAGGTGTCGGACAAACAGGGGAAGAGCTTAACAAAGCAAAAACAACCCTTGAAAATGTCACAAACGCAAAACCTACACTTACAAAAGCAAAAATAAAACAGCCTGAATGGGGTATAAGAGAAGGCCTTACAATTGGCACAAAAGTAACCCTAAGAGGAGCAAAAGCAAATGCTTTCCTAAAAAATGCTTTCATTGCAAAAGACAATAAATTAAAGAAAAAAAACTTTGACAAAACAGGAAACTTCGGTTTTGGAATAAAAGAACACATTGATTTACCAAATGTAAAATACGATCCTAAACTTGGAATTAGAGGAATGGATGTTCTTGTTACACTTGAAAGACCCGGTTACAGGATAAAAAGAAGGAAAATTGCAAAAAGAAAAATTTTCCACACCCACCTAATACAGCCAGATGACGCAGTAGAATTTGTGAAACAAAAGTTCGGGGTTGAAATATTATGAGCGAACAAAAAGTAAAAAAAGACTGGAAAGTGCAGCCCAAAATATGCCGCAGATGCGGAAGCCACAAGGGAGTTATTTCCAAATACGGATTAAATATTTGTAGGAGATGCTTTAAAGAGAACGCTGAGAAAATTGGCTTCGTGAAGTATAGTTAGGAGTTGATGGTATGAGTAGAAATGACCCGATTGCAGACGCGATGGTAAACATCAAAAATAATGAGAATGCAGCAAAAAAAGAATGCATAATCAGACCAGGCTCCAAGCTGATGAAAGAGATACTCAAGATAATGCACGACAAAGGATACATTGGCAATTATGAATTTGTGAACGACAACAGAGAAGGCTTTTTCAAAATCGAGCTTCTTGGAAAAATAAATGACTGTAAGGCAATAAAGCCAAGGTACGCAGTAAAGAGAAGCGAGTTTGAAAAATTCGAGAAAAAGTATTTGCCAGCATATGATGTTGGAACAATCATAGTGAGCACTCCGAAAGGAGTTGTTTCACACAGAGAAGCAAAGGAGAAAGCAACCGGCGGAAGATTACTAGCTTACGTTTACTAAAGGTGTAAAAAAAATGGAAAAAATACTCATAGACAACGTTGAAATTCCTGAAGGAGTTCATGCAGATGTGAAAGGCACACACGTGAAAATCAACGGTAGCGGAAAAGAAAATACAAGGAATTTCATTAGCAAATTCATCAAAATTACACTTAATGACAAGTACTTTGAAGTATGGTCAAACAGCGAAAAAAGAAACGCAAAAGCAGAGGGCTATGCAATCGGATCACATTTGAAAAATATGATAAGAGGCCTTAACGCAGATTTCGTTTACAAAATGGAAATAGTTTACAGCCACTTTCCAATGACTGTTGCAGTCAAAGGAAAAATAGTGGAAATAAACAACCTTGCAGGAGCAAAACACCCAAGGAAAGCAAAAATATCAGGTAGAACAAAAGTTGAAATTAAAGGAAAGGACGTTGTTGTAAGCGGACCTAATATTGAAGAAGTAGGACAGACTGCTGCAAATATTGAGCAAGCAACAAAAATCAGGGGAAAAGATATCAGGGTTTACCAGGATGGAGTTTACATTACGGAGAAACCCGCAAAAGCATAAGGTGATTTTTATGGCAGAAAAAAAAGAAAAGAAAGAAGTGAAAGGAAAACAGGAAACAAAATCAAATGCTGTGCCAAAAAAAGAGGCAAAAGAACACATTGCAAAGAAACCTGAAAAAGAAGCACCAAAGAAAGTTGAAGCTCCTGAAAAAAAGGAATCAAAAAAAGAAACTGCCAAAGGTAAAGAAGAACCTGCAAAAAAGGAAAAAGTGAAAAAAGAAAAGAAGAGCAGGAAAGTTGTTGTTAAAAAAGAAAAAATTATTGAAAAAAATCAGGCTGAAATCCTGAAAAAAATAAATACCCCAACATTCAGGGGACAATTCGGAAAAAGAACAATAAGGAAAAAAAGCAAGGCAAAATGGGATAAATGGAGATTCCCAAGAGGCATTGATATTAAACATGAAATATGTGATGGTTTTAGACCAAAGGGCGGTTACAGAACAGCAAAGGCAGTTCGAGATATACACCCAAGCGGTTTCAAGGAACATAAGGTAAGCAGACTCGCTGACCTGGAAACCGTGCCAAAAAATTACGCAATCAGAATTGATGCTGGAATAGGCAAAAGAAAAAAACTTGAGATTGTTGATAAGGCAATTAGCAAAAAAATTAAGGTTTTGAACCCATAGGTGAATTACGATGAAGGATACAAAAGCAAGGATAATTGCATCGGAGTTGTTGAAAGCAGGAAAGACTGTAATCTGGATTAGCCCGGAAGGAAATGAAAAAATACAGGGCGCAATGACAAAAGAGGATGTAAGGGCACTTATTAAGGAAGGGGTAATAAAGAAAAGAAAAAGAAACCTGCAAAGCAAAGGCAGGGCAAGAGTGTTAAAAGAAAAGAAAGCCAAGGGAAGAAAAAAAGGAAAAGGAAAAAAACAGGGAAAGAAATCTGCAAGAGCAGGAAAAAAAGAAACATGGATGAAAAATGTGAGAGCACAAAGAAGGACTCTGAAAGAACTCAAAGAATCCGGTGTAACCATGAGCAAATCACCAAGAAAAATTTACGAAATGATAAAAGGCGGATACTTCAAAGGAAAGAAGCACATCCAAGCAATGGTTGAGGTTGATAAGAAATGAGTGACGGACCGACATTCAAGGTAAGATTCAGGAGAAGAAGGCAGGAAAAAACAAACTATGTCAAAAGACTAGCATTGCTGAAATCCAAAAAGCCAAGGCTTGTTGTAAGGAAAACAAACAACTCAACAATCAGCGAAATTGTAGAATATAAGCCAAGCGGTGATATTACAAAAGCATTCTTTGCAAGCAGAAGCCTGAAAAAACTCGGGTGGAAAGGACATACTGCAAATACTCCTGCGGCATATCTAACTGGTTATGCATGCGGAAAAATCGCAGTCAAAGCAGGTATCACAGAAGCAGTTCTTGATATAGGCCTTGTGTCCCCTATACATGGAAGCAGAGTTTTTGCTTCGCTTAAAGGAGCAATTGATGCAGGGTTAGTTATTCCTGCAGATGCAAAAAGTTTCCCAAATGATGACAGAATAAATGGAAAACACATTAATGAACAGACAATTAACAATTTTGAAGAAGTCAAAAAGGCAATTGACAAATCAGTTGGTGAATAAATATGGAAAACAGACGTAAAAGAGACAAGGACAGGAATTCGAAAAGAGAACTCGCAAAAGAGGAAATGAAGAAAAAAGCAATAGAAGACTGGGTTCCTTCAACCGAACTTGGAAAAAAAGTAAAGAACGGTGAATTCGCAAACCTTGATGAAGTATTTTCAAAAGGTTATAAAATAATGGAGCCTGAAATTGTTGATTTTTTAATCCCGGATATAAAGGACAAAATGGTTGACTTCAAAAAAACCACTAGAGTAACAAGACAAGGAAGAAACTTTTCATTTAGGGCAGCAGTGCTTGTCGGTGATGGAAAATCCTACATTGGTCTTGCAACAGCAAAGGATAAAGAAAGGTTTCCTGCAATTGCAAAAGCAACAAGAAACGCAAAACTTTGTATGAAAAAAGTGCTTAAGGGAAGCGGAAGCTGGGAAGACAGGACAACTGAAAAGCATTCAATACCTTACGCAGTAACTGGAAAATGCGGTTCTGTGAAAATTAACTTATTGCCTGCACCAAGAGGAACAGGTCTTGTTGTCGGAGAAAACATCAAAGAGGTATTCAGATTTGCCGGCGTGAAAGACGTCTGGGGAAAAAGCTTCGGCAGAACATCCTCAACACTTGAATTCGTTACTGCAGCAGTTGATGCACTTGCGGCAACAAACAGGGTTAAACTTTCAGATGATATAGCAAGAAAAATGGAGGCAACCAAATGATTGCAGCAATAAGAATCAGAGGAACGGTTAACGTCAGACATGATATTACCGAAACAATGGACAAACTCAGGCTGCAAAAACCTAACCATCTTGCACTTATAAGAGAAGAAAAAAATTTGAGAAAAATGGTTGAAAAAGCAAAAGATTACATTACATTTGGAGAAATAAACGAAGAAATCCTTGCAGCACTCCTTGAAAAAAGAGGATATGTTGAGGGTGGAAAAAAAGTTACAGCTGAATACCTGAAAGAACACAAAACAGATTTCAGCAAACTTGCAAAAGATCTTATTGCAGAAAAAACAGCACTCAAAACAATAGGCATTATACCTGTTTTTAGATTGCACCCTCCAAGAAAAGGTCACAAAAGAGGCGGAATAAAAAAAGCATTTACTGTAGGCGGAGCTCTTGGATACAGAGCAGCAGAAATAAATTCTTTGATTAAAAGCATGATGTAGGTGTTTGTATGGTTGTAAGACAAAGAAGAAAAAAGAACAAACTCAGAGGACACAGGTACCACGGAGGCGGCGACACAAAGAATAGAAGAGGCGCTGGTTCAAGGGGCGGTGTCGGAAGGGCGGGAAGCCACAAGCACAAGTTCTCAAAATATTATGCTGATTTCGGCACAAAAAGAAAACTTAAAGTCCAGGAAAAAGCAATTGCATTCAACCTCGGGTATATCTCAGATCACATGGATGACTGGGTAACCGCAGGAAAGGCAAAAAGCGAAAACGGATTTATTGTGCTTAATGGCACAGAACTCGGATTTGGAAAAATCCTTGGAACAGGAAACATTAAAGGCAGGATAAAAGTTGAAAATGTTGCTCTAACAAAAAAAGCGGCAGAAAAAATACTTGCCGCAGGTGGAGAAATTCCCGGAGAAGAAGCATTCGAGGCAGTTGAAACAGAAACGGAGGAAGTTTCTGAATGAGTGTCCTTGAAGCACTAAAGCCTATTTACGGCATACTTCCGGAAGTTAAAGCACCGGAAGAAAAGCAACCGCTTAAAACAAGAATAATCTGGACAGCGGTAGTACTCCTAATATTTTTCATAATGGGAAATATACAGGTTATCGGATTAGATGCAGGAACTGCTGGAAGGCTTGCACAGCTTGAAGTTATTCTTGCATCACAAATCGGAACCTTGATAACAGTAGGTATCGGACCAATAGTGCTTGCATCAATTATTCTGCAATTGCTTATAGGTGCAGGACTCATAAAACTTGATCTTTCAAATCCTGCTGAAAAAGCACAATTTTCAGGAACACAAAAACTTTTTGCAATTATCCTCAGTTTTTTTGAAGCAGGAGTTTACTCGGTAACAGGATTGCTTACACCGGCACCCGGAATGCTTCCATTAGTTATTCTGCAGGTTGCAATTGGATCAGTTCTTCTTCTTTACTTGGATGAAGTTGTATCCAAATGGGGTATTGGTTCAGGAATAGGTTTATTCATTGCAGGAGGAGTTTCAGGACAAATATTCTGGAGAATATTTAATCCGCTTGATCTTGCAGGAAACTTCATGATTTCAGAAGGAAGCGGACTTGCATTCGCATTTTTCAGAGAAATTGGAACAAACATACTTAATGCATTTATTGTAAACATGTTGCCAATAGTATTCACACTCATAATTTTCGCAGGAGTTGTTTATGCTGAAGGAATACACGTAAATATACCAATTACAATGGGCAGAAGAGGCACAGGCGGAAGATACCCGGTGAAATTCCTTTATGTTTCAAACATGCCTGTAATACTTGCGGTTGCACTTTTTGCGAATATTAGTATTTGGGCAAGCCTAGTGAAAAACGTTCCAATTTTGGGCGGAATAATGAATGCAATTGCAACAATTGTAATCCCGCCATACAATCTTATTCCTAATTTGCTTCTTGAAGGTATTTCTCCGACTCTTTTGGATCAAATTGTACAAAGTATAACAACTCTGCAATTCATAGGGCTTGGAGGAAACATTATACACGCAATAATATATCTTGTGCTATTAACAGTTTCCTGTGTTATTTTCGGCAGACTCTGGATAGAAATAGGCGGACAAGGACCTGATAAGGTTGCTGAACAATTGCAGGGCGCGGGAATGTACATACCTGGATTTAGAAGAGATCCAAGAGTAATAAAACAGGTACTTGAAAGGTATATCCCCACAATAACAATTCTGGGATCAGCGTTTGTTGGAATGCTTGCTGCAATATCTGATCTTACAGGAGCAGTAGGCGGAGGAATAGGAATACTTCTTACAGTGGGTATTGTTTACAGGATTTATGAAGAACTTGCAAAACAGCAGCTTATGGATATGCATCCTATGTTAGGGAGGATTCTTGGCTAGTTGATGCTTATAAACTATTCGGTGGGAAATTATTTCCTAGAACCCGATTTTTAGAGGTTGTTTTTATGATAGTAAACCCAATGATTGACATTCTCGCGATTTCCGCAATACTCTCAATAGGGAGCACTGTACTTAGGTCAAAGTTTATTGATCAGGGAAAGATGAAAGAGCAGCAGAAAGAAATCAAGGAAAAACAGGCAAAAATGAAAGACCTTATTGGAAAGCAAGATCAGAAATCCAAAAACGAACTTGAGGCACTTGAAAAAGAAGTTCTTGAAGCAATGAATACAATGCTTTCAAGCAGTACAAAAGTAATGATGTTCTCAATGGTACTTTTCCTTCCGGCATTTTTCCTAATGGGGCTTTTCTACGAAAAAGCAATAATTGATCTTCCAATTGCATTGCCATGGTTCAACAGCGCTTGGAACATTTGGGATTTAGGCACATACGCAAACTTTGGCATTCAGATTTACCAGCAGACTAACTGGTTCGGATGGTACTTTGCATCATATTTGCTTACAACAATAGTAATCACAATAGGTCAGAAAGTTTACAAAACAATAAATGGCGGAATGTAATATGGTTGACAGAGGAACAAGAGTAAAGAAAAAAACATTTAAGAAAACCCCAAGCGGAAAAAATGTAAAACATTATAGCAGGTTCAAAAGGACAGCCGCAACCTGTGCTATTGAGGGAGTTAAACTTTCAGGAACAGGAAATCAGATAAAAAGCGCATCAAGAAAAAAAGCAAAAACAACAAGAAGGCCATCAGTCAAATTTGGCGGAGTACTTTCATCAAAAGCAAGGAAGGAAGTTTGGGAAAATTATGCACTTGTAAAAAGCGGGAAAAAGGAACTTGCACAAGTAACTGAAAAAGTGAAAAGGTATGTTGCACCACAAATAGAGAAGGTGAATAAATGAAGCTTGATAAAGGAACGGTTTGTATTAAAACAGCAGGAAAAGAAGCAGGAGAAAAAGCAGTTGTGCTCGAAAGACCTGATGAAACATTTGCCGTAATAATCGGACCAAGAATCAAGAAAAGAAAATGTAACATTTCCCATTTAATACCAACAGGGGAAACAATAGAAGTTACAAAAAACATTACACAAAAGGATTTAGCTGAAAAATTGAAGTGATTGTATGGCAGAAGAAAATAAAAAACACAGAGCACCTGTAAAACAGGAAGAAGAAGCAAAGCCGGGCCAGAGACTTATTGTTAGGGTTGCAAATGTTGACCTTGATGGAAGAAAAAACATTCCGAGGGCACTTTTGAAAATCAAGGGAGTAGGAATCAGAACTGCAAAAAATATTGCAATTACATTTGAAAAAAATACAGGCCTTCCATTCGACATGAATATTGGAACGCTTGATGAAACACAAAGCAAAAAGCTTGAAGAAATTGTGGTTAACCCCGGAAAACAAGGCATACCAAAATGGAGCCTTAACAGGAGAAATGATTTTAACACAGGCGAAACAACACACGTGGTCACAGGAGATCTTGACTTTGCAAAAAGGAAGGACATCCAAAGGCTTGGTGAACTCAAATCATATAAGGGATTGAGACACGCATGGCACTTGCCAGTAAGGGGACAGAAAACAAAATCAACCCACAGAAACAAAGGAAAGACTGTGGGCGTCACAAAGAAGGACGTAAAAAAATAAATGAGGTAGATTATTATGGGTGACCCGGCAAAAAGAAGAAAAAAATACCAGACTCCAAGAAAGAAATGGGATAAAACACTGCTCGAAACAGAAAAAGCACTTGTTACCCTATACGGGCTGAAAAACAAGAAAGAACTTAGGACTGTCGGAACCTGGATAAAGAACAAAAGGCACATTGCAAGAAAATTGCTTGCGCTTCCAATTGAACTCAGAAGGCAGAGGGAAAGTGAACTTCTTGGCGGACTCAAAAAATACGGTCTTGTATCAGAAAAAGCAACAGTTGATGATGTGCTCGGCCTTAAGGTTGAAGAAGCACTTGAAAAAAGGCTTCAGACAACCGTATTTAGAAAAGGCCTTGCAAATACAATTAATCAGGCAAGGCAGTTTGTTGTCCACGGACACATAGCAATTAACAAAAATAAAGTTGATGCACCCGGTTATATGGTTTTGGTTGATGAAGCATCAAGCATAAGCTGGTACAAGAAACCAATCAAAACTGAACAGGATTCACCGAAAAACCTGAAAAAGGCGTTTGAGGAATCTGCAGGTGTACAGGAAGCAAAAGAAAACCCTGAAGTTGGAACAGCAGAAACTGAGGAAAAAACGGAGGCTGAGGCATAATGGTAAAAACAGGAATAATAAGCATTTATGCATCACATAACAACACCATTATTCTGCTTACTGATATAACAGGGGCTGAAACAATTGCAAAATGCTCCGGCGGAATGGTTGTAAAGAGCCAGCACAAAGAAGGTTCTCCTTACGCTGCAATGAAAGTTGCAGAAATAGTTGCGGAAAAAGTAAAGGAAAAAGGAATCGATGAAGTAATTATCAAGGTTCGCGGTCAGGGCGGAATAAAGCCAAAGTCACCTGGACAGGGAGCAGAAGCTGCAATAATTTCACTTACAAGAAACAATGTGAGAATAAAACTTATTGAAAATGTCACACCGACACCACATGACGGTTGCAGAAGAAAGAAAAGGCACAGGAGTAAGAGGGATTAAAATGGATGTTAAGGTTCTTGAAGAAAACGAAACCACAGTAAAACTGATACTAAAAAATACAACCCACGCGATGGTTAATGCAGTAAGAAGAAGCATTATGTCAGGAATACCTGTAGCCGCAATTGAAGATGTTCATATTTACGAAAGCACAGGAGTAATGTTTGATGAAATGCTCGCAGCAAGACTCGGACTAACTCCATTGAAAATGGATACAAAAGGATACAAACTTGGCGACAAAGTAAAACTTGTTCTTGAGAAAGAAGGACCATGCACTGTTTACAGCAAGGACATAAAAAGCACCGACCCGAAAATAGAGGTTGCCAAACCAAATATTATTATTACAAAACTCGGTGAAAACCAGAAACTCAAAATCGAAATGGATGCAGTTGTCGGAACAGGAAAACAGCACAGCAAATGGCAACCTGCACTTGCATCTTACATTGAAATGCCTACAATAAAAGGAGAAAAGGGAAAATCGTACAAGGCGGATGTTATAGAAACAATCCTTGATGAAAGCCAAAGGGATCTTCCAGTAAGCAAAGGGCAAATAATAGAATATGACCCTACAACATTCGTTTTTACGGTTGAAAGCCACGGCAATCTGACTCCAAAAGAGCTTTTTGCACAGGCAATCGAAAGTATTAAGGTAAAGTCTGAGGACTTTAGGAAGGAGTTAAAGAATTTAAGTTAATCGCAACTAAAGGCATTAGAGCAGGGGTACCCAAGTGGTCAAAGGGGCAGGACTTAAGAAACTCAACCTTTTTTTCGAAAGCTTGGATTTGAGTTATCCTGTGTGCTTAGTGCCTTCGGGGGTTCGAATCCTCCCTCCTGCAATTAAAAAATTAAGAGTGGATATGAAATGAAAAGAACCGGACCAACAAAACAAGAAACAAGAGAAATCATAGTCGGACTTGAAAAAACAGGCAAAAGCACAAGTAAACAAATCTGGAAAGATCTTGCTGAAAAACTCAATAGAGCTACAAGGCAGAGAAGCAAAGTGAATGTATTCCAACTTAACAAATTAGCAAAGAAAAACAAAGGAAAAATCCTTGTAGTTCCTGGAAAAGTTCTTGGAACAGGTTCAATTGATGAAGTAATAGAGGTTGCATGTTTAAGTTGTTCAGATTCAGCAAGGGAAAAAATAGAGTCAATGGAAGGAAAAGTAATTGAACTCAGCTCACTTGTGAATTCAAAAACAGAAGCAAAAAAAATGGTGATTATACAATGACTGTGATTGATGCAAATAATGCAATTGTCGGAAGACTTGCGGCTAAAATTGCTCCAAGACTTATGAAAAGAGAAAAAATAGAAATAATTAATGCAGACAAAGCAGTGTTTACAGGAAGAAAAGAACAGATATTTGCAAAGTATGTGCAGAGAACAAGCATAACTGCTAAAGGAAATCCTGAAAAAGGACCAAAATTCTCAAGAATGCCTGATCAGATATTCAAAAGAGCAGTAAGGGGAATGCTTACATGGAAAAGTGCACCAGGAAAGGCAGCTTATAAAAATCTCAGAGTTCATATTGGTGTTCCAGAAGAACTTGCAACAGCAAAAGCTGAAATTGTTAAGGAAGCTGAAAATAATAGCCTGAAAAAAGTTTTGACAGTTGGAGAACTTAGTAAAAGTTTAGGTGCGAAGTGGTAGACATGACAGATAAGAAAAAAAGAAAAGGAATTTTTGCAAAAGCAAAAAAGAAAAGAGCAGTTGCAAGAGCAGTTGTTACTAAAGGAACAGGGAAAGTAAGGATTAACGGCAGCGCAATTGAAACAATGCCACAAGAATACCTAAGGGATCTTGTCAGAGAACCACTCATCCTTGCAGGACCTATTGCAGAAGAAGTCAATATTGATGTGACAGTTAAAGGCGGTGGATTTATGGGTCAAACCATAAGCGCTAGGTCAGCAATTGCAAAGTCATTGCTTGAATACAAAAAGGATGATAAATTAAGGAAGAAATTCCTTGCTTATGATAGGATATTACTTGTTGATGATCCAAGAAGAGTAGAACCTAAGAAACAACTTGGACCGAAAGCAAGAAAGAAGAAACAATCGAGTAAGAGGTGAATGGAAGATGATTATACCTGTAAGATGCTTCAGTTGCGGAACCGTGATTGCGGACAAATACGAGGAGTACGTTGAAAGAGTGAAAAAAGGGGAAGCCCCTGAAAAAGTCATGAACGACCTCGGCATCAAAAGATACTGTTGCAGAAGAATGGTCTTCTCCCATGTTGACTTTATAGAAGAGTTAATGAAATACAAAACGTGAATGCCATGACTGTGAAAAAAGAAGAAATAAAAGAAATAACTGAAACTGCTGAAAAGAAAGAAATGGAGGCAGAAAAAAAAATAGTTGAAAAAAAGGCTGTTGAAACAAAAGAAAAAGAGCCTAAAAAAACAGAAGACATTCAACTCGTTAAAGAAGAGCCTAAAAAAGAAAGAAAAGAAAAAAGCCCTTCAGACGATGATACCGGCGGAAAACAGACTTTGCTTGTTGAAACTGAAAAATATCTTAATACAGGAGCACACATCGGCACAAAATTCAAATCAGGAGACATGAAAAAATATATTTACAAAGTAAGAAAAGACGGACTCAATGTACTTGATGTTCAGACACTTGATGACAGACTCAAAATGGCTGCAAAGTTCATTGCACAAATCCCAAAAGAAAAAGTGGTTGTTGTTTCAAGAAAAGTTTACGGGCAGACACCAGCTGCAGTTTTCTCCGATATAATCGGTGCAAAAATCCTTACAGGCCGCTTTGTACCTGGAACATTTACAAATCCACAAGGAAGCAGATTTGTAGAACCAGGAGTTGTTTTAGTTACAGAACCTGAATCAGATACACAAGCAATTGATGAGGCAACAAGAGTAAGAGTACCTGTTGTTGCACTTGTATCCACAAACAACAGCCTCAAGAACATTGATATTGCAGTTCCAATAAACAACAAAGGCAGAAAAAGTCTCGCGCTTGGATTCTGGATTCTTGCAAAAGAAATACTCAAAGAAAGAGGAGAAATAAAGACAGATGCAGAGCTCTCCAAAACACCTGAAGATTTCGAATACAAGATGAAAGAGGGCGATGAAGAAAAAGGCGGGGAAAAGAAAAGCCGCTGGGACAAAAAAAGACCCGCATTCCCAAGAAGAAAAAGATTCTAAAACCTGAACTTGTTCAAAGTGACACCCCCATAAAAAAAGAAAAAAAAAGGGGGAACCCCAAGAGCACAAAGAAAATGACATCATCCCACGGTTCAGGGGGGGGGAGGCAGTGGATTTCTTCAGGTTGTTAAAAACACACAATGCAAAATTATGGCACTTGGGCACCTTAATTTTAATGAATCTTATTAAACAACCATATTTTTAGGCTCAATTGAGCATAATAAAAGGGTTTTTTAATAACTTAAAGCCAATATAGTAATTCGGTAACTGTAAACAGTAAATTTATATAGTTGCTATTGCATAATATATTATCGCATTAGCCATAGAGTGAAGGGGTTAAATTTGACAGAACATAGCGTGAATTCATTACTTGAAAAACTTGGTCTTAC
>Ga0210057_1000423_pt1 | contig 69954 bp, 48 predicted proteins | sample CryGeyCG2114_010_2_FD_183968 | JGI IMG/M metagenome (GOLD analysis project Ga0210057, IMG submission 183968) | Groundwater microbial communities from aquifer - Crystal Geyser CG10_big_fil_rev_8/21/14_0.10 (SPAdes) (version 2) | ecosystem: Environmental > Aquatic > Deep subsurface > Groundwater ...
GAGAGCAACAGGAGGGTGTACCCTTTACCGAAGGCACTTTTAACACAGAAGACAACAAAAGCTCCTTTGAGATGCAGAGCCTTTCCCCCGGAGCATCCGAAGTGGAAACGGAGGTAACGGAGGAAGAGCTTGCTCTCATAGCAGCTGAACTGATTGCACAAGGAAAAATCCAGGCGCAGTTTGCAGCAGAATGGGAGGAAGCGGAAGCAGACGGGAAAGAGGTGGCAAACTACACGGGTTCCGTCGGCCTTCTGCGCGGGGGAACGCGCCAAATTGCCAAACTCATTCTTGCCGGTCTCGTATGGCTCACGGCTTCCGACTGGGGAACGGCAAAAGCCCATGCGGATCCCATTTCTTTGAGCGCCAATGCGCCGAATCCGGATGCTGGATCTGCGAGGGTGGAGAAGAAGGAGTTGACGGGAGAGGAGATTATTCGCCTGGAAAGAACCGAGAGAAGGCATGTGAGTCTTGATGATTTTGTGAAAACAAAAGATTGCAGATCAGAGGCAGCCGCAAGGCTCTGGGTAGAACATCAAAAAATCGAAAGGAATAATACTGAATCAAAACAGCAGAATCCAAATGCAAAATTGGAACCTGATGTAATTGATGTAGTATGGAATGGAGAGGGCAAAATACGTGCTAGTTGTAAGTTTTGTGTTTTTAAAATTGAGACAAGTATACAAGACGAAAATGGAAGTATTGTACCTGTGACAAAGTATTTTCTTGTCAGCACTAGTCCAGATTCTGTAACGCGTCGGCCACACAATCTCTTCTTCTCAGCTTACGCAGGTTTAAATGAGGATAGGGCAATCAGGGCAGCAGAAGTGCTAGCTTCGAAGCTGTAAAAGAACCATTAATCGTGGTATAATGTTCTGATGGCATTAGACCAAAATCCAAATACTCAGCACTCCGAGAATCTGCCTCCTAGAGGGGAAAATCTGGACAAAGTACCAGATATGAAGGATTCAACAGACATCAAAGAGGCAACTTCAGTTCGAAAGACTGCGGTCAAAAAAGATCTTGATGCGATGGACAGTTCACAATTATCAACTACAAAAGGCTTACTTGATTCGGTTGCTTTGGATGCATTCGGCGATGAGGGCACAGATCTATCAGCTGTACTATTAGGTCAAGCAGACATCTCTGGAAACGTAACAAAAGATGCAGATAGGACTTTTGATGAACTAGGACAAACGGCTCAGGATACCCGTATGAAGAAAAAGCCGGAAAGTGGCAAACAAGAAAAAGGTATCTCAGAGTTACTGAATAAGGATGAGGCCGATATAACCGCTTCAATCTTAGGAGATGATATAAGTGAAACAACTTCTTCAATTACAACAAACGCAAATGGTTCCTTTCAAGAATTGGAAAATACCAGCGTGAAAGTAAAAAAAACAGAAGTTTCAAGCAATGCACCAAAAAGAGCGATAGACAATCGTATTGTTGCAACCAAAAGAACAACAGAGACCAATTCCGATCAAAATGAAATAGACATAAATTCCATAGTCGAGAGAAGGAAGCTTAACGATGATTACAATCAAGCACTTACGAACCTCGACGCTGCCGAAAAAAGCAAAGACAAAAACGCATCTGCAGTAAGTGAAACAAATAAGGATCTCTCCAGAAAACTTGGCACTACACCTCCACTGAAAGAAGGCGCAACTCCTGCTGAGAAAGAAGAAGCAGAAAAGAGAGCGGCAGAGAAACTTGTTGACGCCGCAAGGGAAGCGGCTAAAAAAACAGGTGAAGATCCCAATGATCCTCGTGTCCTCAAAAAAGTTGCTAAAACTTATAAATACGGTACGGACGAAAAAAGACAGGCAATTGAGAGTACTTTCCGCAAAGCTTATGGTGAGGAGCAGGGTAATAGAGTCCTGTCTAAAATGAAAAGTGATGACTTCCAAGATCAATTGGGTGTCTTGGATGCCGCGTATACAGTAGATAGATTGAAGAAGGAAGACCCAAGCACTCTCGCACGATTTAAAAAGGCAGAAAACAAAGTGGCTTTCATCCGTGAGGAAGCGAGTAAAGGAAATACCATCTTCCAGGAGTACATCCAGAGCCAGAAAGAAAGCCTGGAACTCAAGGCAGAATATTTAAAGCGGACTGCAAAAGAGCAGAGCCAATCCAAAGAACAGCAAATCGCCCCCTCCCTCACTCAAGACTCCTATGCCAAGCTAATGCAGGCAGGCGTAAACATGAGCAAAGTAGAATCCATGCCTCCGGAAGCACAAGTCAAATTAGATACGCTGGTACAGAATGGAGGGGCAAAACTTATTGGCATTCTTATGGAAAAGGGAAGCTTTGGAGAAGATAAGTTTGAAGGAAAAGTGTTAGGAGATGCCTGGGGCATGTCGTTCAATTATGCAACCGGGGATTTATATCTTGTAGGGAGAAACGCCGAAGACCAAATGAACCGGGGACTGTACAAAATAAAACCTCCCACTCTTAAGAATTTTGAAACAGTGCTCATTCGGGCCATTGGAGGCCAACATCAGATCTCTTTCATAGACAAAATGCCCGAACAATCAGAGGATCTCTACAGAGTCTTTACAGGAGGAATGAACGGCGAAGCTCTGCCACAATACGAAGAGATTAAACGATTCCAGAATTTTGCTATCTTGGTTCTTGGTGACGGCGCACCGGACAGGGCAGAAGAAGAAGACCGATTCCAGAAACTCGGTATTTTGAATGAAAATGGAGCAGTAAACGAAACGATCGTAAAGAATTTTAGATTAGCGACAGATATGTATGTTGGTGCAGGTATAGACATGCACAATGCCAAGGGTACAGGTAGCCAAACCAGCCCGAATTTTGGCTATAAAGAAGCGCTGATACTTGCGAAGCACTGGAGAGAAGGTGACATAAACTGGTTCCCGGATCGCAATGCTCTGCAGAAGTTAAGTGAGAAAAAAGGATAGATGTAGGTTTTGTAGACTAACAGGAATGCGCCATTCTGAGCATATCGCCGTGTCATGGTGAGGAGGACTGAGGTCGCCATAGGCGTCCGAAGGACGTCTCGAACCATACAGGCGATCTCAGTCTTGTCACCCTTCGAGACGCCCTTTGGGCTCCTCAGGGTGACAAGAACACTTCTTATTATAATCCGTTTGCCGTTTTGAAAGATCAGGCAACTTCTCAAACTTGTTTTCTATAATCGCTTGTTTCTTTTTTCTGCTCCATCCCTTGAGCTGCTTTTCCCATGCAATTGCATCATATACATCCTTAAATTCAGTGAGATAGACAAGTTCTACAGGTCTCCTGTTATAGGTGTAGCATGTTTTGTGAAGCTCCACGCCCTTACGGGCATGGCATCTTCCTCACTTCGCTGCTCTGCAGCGCGAAACCCTGTACCGAACGCTCTATAAATTGAGGAGGAACCAATGCACCATTCATTCCCGACCTTACGGTCGGGGCGTTCTGGTACACGGGTAAAAGCCATCTTGATGCTGACAAAAACGTGTTTCCATATCACTTGTAATGCCTGTGTAATACGATTCATCACAGCATTGTAGAATGTAGACGAAATATTCATGAGTACGACTCGTCATCACTTAAAACCCTTTAAACGACTCTATAAACTTCTCAAACCTCTTCACTTCGCTATCGTAGTATTCTGCAGGTGCAGCAAACGAGAGAACATAGATCTTGGTTCCTGCGGCTACCCGCACTTGTTTGTAACGGTGCGGGTTTGAAATACCCCCTGCTTCAAAGGTACTCAGGAGCACCGTTTTTCCGTGTACACGGAAACGTGAACTCCGGAGGTTTTTGAGTTCATGTATGTACGACATCGTCTCCAGTTGGTAGTCGTTTATGGGTTGGCGTGCAAAACGGGCAAGATCTGACTGCAGGTCTCTAAAGGAGAGACGTTTTCCTTTTTCCTTCACCCAAACAGAAAGTGCACTCTTTGGATACTTTTCCGGAGCAAAATGTACAATTTCATCGGCAAGAGACTCTGCTGTGACATACGATGTTTTCCAGCCCCTGGGATACTGAACAGAAAACCCCAGGAGTTCATTTACAAAGACTGCATATTCTTCGGGCTTAGGAGCATAGGTCGCTCTGCGGACCCGCTCCTCGTTGTGTGCATTTGAACGGAGGGTGCGGAGAGAGGGGCGGGCATAAGCCGTCTGTAATGAAAATATGAATACAGTGCTCGCAAGAGGAATTACAAAATGTTTCAGAGTTTTCATCCTTGAGGTGTTAGAAGAACAAGTAAAAAATAAAGAAAGAAGAGAGCGTAAAATGCACCATAGAATTTAGCAGCAGTTTTTGTCCTAACTCGTAGCATTAGAAATGCAATACCTGCAATTACAAGGAGAACAGCTACAATAGTCCAGAAGGTGCCTTCATTTAATTGATTCACAATGCAATCGTATAACGTTGACTCGGGACCATTAAATTTATGTGGAAATCCTGGACGTTTTCTACACCAATCAAAAATGAGAATGTACCAGTAGTAGTATGAATAACCTCCCACTCCTAGAATAAATACAACTGCCCTCGAAAGGATGGGATGTTTACCCATTATGACTTAAATGTAGATTCCCAATCCCAGGGGTTAAGCCATCTCGTTCCTGCAGGAAAGCCTGATGATGTTACTACAGGCCCCTGTGGAGCATTGTCACCTTCTAAATCAAAGGGGATTTGAATGCCATCCAAATCTTTTGAACCCCAAAATCCCGGAAATGCTCTCCAAAGTGTCGCATCCGAAGCAGGAGACGCTGCTCCTAATCTTGGCAAATAGATAACACTGCCTTCAAACATTGTTTCTACTTCAGCACCTTCGTGCAGTTCAGGAAAAAAGAGAATCGTGCTCTCATCAGACGAACCAAATGTAGAATGACTCCCTTCCCCTACATACAAATCCAGTCTACCTACCGGAGCTACAGCATTCCACGGGACTGACTCTCCCCCATCAAATTCATCAAACGCTTTAAAAATTAGGTTCTTTTTATGCTGCGCCAGTGCAACCCTATCCGGTGCAAAACTTCCATCAGCATTCTTCTTTAAGAAAACGGTTGCCCCTTCCCAGTCCCCCTCATGCGTGTTGTATCCTTTGTGTTCCCCCCAGTTACTCATGGGGTAAAAGAAATAATAGTTAATAGCCAGTTCGCCGTTCTTTTCCAGAACCGACGCATAGATGGTCGGAGTGGCATTTGGCAGAGGGTTTCGCACGCTGATTTCCGCGTTCATATCTCCCGTAAGGGGGACATTGTAGCCCTCTACAGGAAACGGCATAGGGAAGTCCTCGCCTTCGGAAAAGTTCAGAATGGGAGCGAACTGCTCTATGAGCTGCTGCACACCGTGGAGCGCGAGGGGTCCGCTTTCCGTCGAGACAGTGAATGTCTGTTCCAGATTCATTTCCGGATGGTCTGCGATGAGGAGTGTCTGGAGGTCCGCTGTAAGCAGCGGAACGACATCGGCGGATGCAGGATCAAATTCCAAATTCTTACGGTCGATAAGAGAGAATCTCCCGGGTGTCACGCCAACTTCCATCGGGACGCCGACCGTCCATTCCTCAGGCTTAGGAGCGTAGGTCGCTCTGCGGACCTGCTCCTCGTTGTGTGCATTTGAACGGAGGGTGCGGAGAGAGGGGCGTGCTTGGGTAGACTCAGGGAGAGTGGTTATAATGATTGCCAATAGGACATATAAAATAACACGAAACATAACCTAACTATTTGGTATTAAATGAAGAAGAAGAATGAACGATTGATGAAGAAGCAAAAATCCAAAATAGACAATAAAGATCTTTTTGGAGTTTGCCTTCTTCATTACCAGATAGACTGCTGCACAGATAAAAAATAAAAATGGCAGCAAGTGATAGAATTTTGTGACATTATCAATAAAACAATGGCTCGGGCAATTTTGATCGTTATATTTATAACAATCCGTATGACTCCTGCATAGCTTGTACAAATGAATGTATAAGTAGTAGTAAACGTAAAATGTTAAAGAAAAACCATGAGTAAAAGCCGGGGACCGAAAGATGTTTTTCATGATTTTTCCTGATTAAAATTCTCTGACCATATCCAAGGGTCCAACCAGCGCGTTCCTGAGTCAAATCCGCTGGACAGAAAAACAGGCCCAAGTGGTGCATTATCTCCATGTAAATTGTCAAATTCATGGATACCGTCTAAATCATGATTACCCCAGTAACCGGGATACCGGAGCCAATCCAATGCATTTGCACAAAGAGAACGGAGGGTGGGACGGACTGCAAATGCTGATTCAGGATAAAATGCCACAGTTCCCTTCAACAAAAGCGGAAAATAGGTACGTATCATAGATTAGCTCGTAGGTATTACGTGTAGAAAAAGAACAAAAAGAAGATAGACAAGGATCAGACTACAATATGCGAGAACAATTTTTTTTGCAGTGGCATTCTTCATAATCAGATACGTTGTTATGGAAACCATCACCACTAACGGGACAAGCTGATAGGTATTCAGTATGTTTTTACGTAGACAAAATTGCATACAGTTCTCCACATCGTATGGCCTACAGTACGTTGGACGCTTTTTGCACCACACATAAAGCCCAAAATACCAGAAATTAATCACATAGAGAGTGTATGCCGCAAAATGAAACCAAATACTTTTTCTAATAAATTTCATATTGCATTGAAAGAAAGCAAGTAGAAACTTTACCCATTAAAGTCATTGGACCATTTCCATGGGTTAAGCCAACGGGTTCCGGAATCAAATCCGCTGGAGAGAAACACCGGACCAAGCGGCGCATTGTCCCCCTGCAAATTGGCTGGCTCATGCATACCGTCCAAATCGGGACTGCCCCAGAAGCCCGGGTACCGAAGCCAGTTTGGAGAAGACTGTGATGTGACTCTGGGCAGGTATTCAATCTGTACGTCTTTTATCCTCTCATCGTTCCCATGAACTTCACTCATGGGCCAATTGTAAATACCGGGAGAGGGGTAGCTGGAATGACCGCCTCTGCCCACATACACGTTCACTCTTGAACCGGTCTTTAATACGTCATTCCAATCGACCTTTTCTCCCCCATCAGTTCGATCGAATGCAGAAGTGACAAGTTTCATATGCTGCCCAAACGCCACCCTATCCGGAGAGTAGGCCTCATTTGCATTCTTCAGAAACACCGTCACCCCCTCCCAATCTCCCTCGTGCGTATTGCGCAAACCACCTTTATCCCCCCAGTTACTCATGGGGTAAAAGAAATAATAGTTAATAGCCAGTTCGCCGTTCTTTTCCAGAACCGACGCATAAATAGTCGGAGTGGCATTTGGCAGAGGGTTTCGCACGCTGATTTCCGCGTTCATATCTCCCGTAAGGGGGACATTGTAGCTCTCCACGGGGAACGGCATAGGGAAGTCCTCGCCTTCGGAAAAGTGCAGAATGGGAGCGAACTGCTCTATGAGCTGCTGCAGGTTCAGTACCTCTGGGCTTCCATCTGTTCCCGCCACATGGAAAATGCGGTAGGTATTCACTTCGGGGTAATCTGTCACCAGAAGCGTTTCCAGATCTGCAGCAAAAACTGGCTGGAAGTCGCTGTTATTTGGGTCAAATGCAGCAAAGGGTTTTACGAGACTGAATCTACCCGGAGTCACTCCCACCTGGCTAGGTACACCAACATTCTTAAGGGTAAGTACGTGGTTGCCTGCAGGTAAAACAATATCCTTCACCGTTTCAAATCCGCCACTTGTTTGAACAAGAACGTATTCCTGCTTGCCATCGAGCATGATAGTTGCGTTTTTAAGATCCCATCCTTCAAACCCATGAATAAGTAAACGATAGTTACCACTCTGTTTCATGTCCACTCCCCAGTCTATGTCTATGGGAGCTTCTCCGGCAGTCGCGTACCAGCGACTGAGTGTATTTTGAGCTATGCTCTGCTCTGCAGATTCGGAGCCAATTGAGCTGGTAGCACTTGCATATTCCAAAGGTGAAGGCGCATCAACCTGAAGAGGAACACCCGTTGGAGCAGATTCCTCAATGGCGGAGTAGACGGAGGTATCTGGTGTGCCAAATACGGTGGTTTGCAGCTTTGCCAGGGAACCTGCCGGCAGGCCCAGAGCTTGCTCCATAAGCCGTTGGGCACGTTCCAGGCGGCGTAGCTCGCCATCACTGATGGTTCCCTGGTAACCGTTATCTGCAGTTCCTTCGTCACCGCCTGCAAGCAGAGTCATATCTTCCTGACCGTGGGCAATTTGCCACTCGGTATCACTGGCACGGTAATCATCCACTTGCTGCAGACGAGTCTGCTCGGACTGCATCTTCTCAAGTAAAGATAATTGTTCTGCGTAGAGACGCTGACCTTCTCTGTAGAGTTCTTCGGCGGAAGGAATATGTACTCCAAAAGATGCGAGTTCCAGGATGTAGCGTCCGGTGTTCTCTTTCCCTATGGCATCGCGTAGACCAACCATCAGGTCGTGCTCAGACTCCCCCGCTTGTACACGGGCAGTCATATCTACGGCTTGGTTGAGGAGTCTTCCCATAGCGCTGTCGTAATATCCTAGCAAATCTGTGACTATTCCGCGATAGTCAGATTGCTGCATGAGTATACGGTCCTGTATGGAACCACCAGACTCATTGAGTACCTCTGCCTGTTGCCGTACAAATTCCTGCAGATTTGCAGGAAAGAGATCCGGAAATGTCCGCTGCAACATGCCTTCTATGGCATCTCCATGAATAGAAAAGGAGGAAAGTTCCAGGAGCTGTGCTCCCTGCAGAAACAAAATCTCCTGATTGGAAATGCGTGCCTCGGTAAGGAGGGTAGTGTTCTTTGTGGTGTCTTCCTCCGCCTGAGCAGAAACCGTCTGCTGCAGTGGCTGTTCTGGTCCGTACTTGAGACTGAAATCATCCACCTCTATGGCAGAGAACCAGTTGGAGATGCCCGTTTTTGCACCACCGTAGGTTCCTGTGGTTTTTCCGGAAACGGCATAGTCACCTACTTGAATGGAAACCGTGCTGCCGTCATCTGTAAGCAGTACGGGGAGAGATGCATTGAGCGGAAGATCCACGTTCTCCAGTTTTGCAATCGTTTTCATGGAACCGTTCTGCACTTCGCAGATCTGAATAAATTTAGCCCCAAAATCAACTTCTACCCGTACTTCGTTTTTGCTTCGGTAACCACCTACGGAGGCATCTCCGTCGGATCGCGTAAGAATGTAGAGACTATCCTGCTTAGGCACAGTGGCAGAAAAGGCAACTTCCAGCGGCTTTTCTGCGGAGGGTGCGTACTCACCGTCCGCAAGGAGTGTATCGCGTACTCCCATGACCACATGGCCGTCTTCTGTGGTCATACGTCTGTTCTCCTGATTACTCATGAGGAAGGAGAGTCCTGTAGGGTCATTGTAATTGAAATCATTCTGTACGATCAGCTGTTGCGAAGAGGCGGAGGACTGTGCAGCAAGCGCCAATCCTTCTGCACTGAGGAGGACACGGTCTGCAGATGCAGGTAGTGCGGTGTCTTCTTCTGCGACAGAGAGATCAATTTCCTTCATGCCCTCAAAGAGAGAGGGACTGGAGACGTTCTGCATATCATCCATAGGTTTGCTGGTTTCTTTCCCTTGCTTCAGCATAAGGTCATCCACCTCTATGGCAGAGAACCAGTTGGAAATTCCCGTTTTAGCTGCACCATAGGTTCCGGTTGTCTTACCGGAGACTTCATAGTTTCCTACTGTGAGAGTCACTTCAGAACCATCATCCTTCAGATGAACTGACAGTGCTTCGTTTAAGGGCAAATCGACCCCGCTCAGTTCAGCAATCGTCTTCATAGAACCATTTTGCACCTCGTAAATACGTAAGGCCTTTCCATCTAGGTCAATTTCCGAACGGACTTCATTACTACTTCTATAACCTCCGATGGCATTCGTTCCGTCGGACCGTGTAAGGATGTAGAGACTATCTTTTTTGGGAAACATCGCAGTAACCGAAATCTCCAGAGGATTTTCTGCCGTAGGAACATACTCGTTATCGGAGACAAGTGTGTCGCGTACCCCCATGACTACGTGGCCATCCTCGGTGGTCATGCGTCTGTTTTCCTGGTTGCTCATGAGGAACGTAAGTCCTGCGGCAGTGTTCTCGTTAAAGTTGTTCTCGACGATGACCTGTTGCGGAGGGGTGGCAGGCTGTGCAGCAAGCGCTAATCCTTCTGCACTGAGGAGGACACGATCTTCCAGCGGTTCAAGGACAAAAGCATTCGGATTTTCCCGAACAGTTTTCGGATCCGTCAGAAGTTCTTTTGCCTGCGTACTAAGACGCTGCAGTAGCTGACTTAAGCTGCCGGACTGCGAATCCGCTGCGTTTTCTGCAGAAGATGATGGGATTTCAGACATAATGAAATGGAGAAAGTGATACTGCCCCCAGTTCACCTGTTTTGAGAATACAGAAGTAGGCCTTTTTTACATTTTTTCACTACAACGATGATTTTTGACCTAAAGCTGGGCTTGCATAGGTTCTACAGCTCCATAGAACAGACCAGTATTTGCTAACATTTATTTATTATGTTATAATAATATAAATACAATTCACACAAACATGCTCTACAGTGCAGAAAACACCATAGACGAGTACCGGAAGAATCTGCACCAGAGGCTTGTTGCAGAAAGTAATTTGAGCAGCCGGTACCAAATCCACCTGAGAAGAATGCTCGTGGTGTTCCCCTGTATAGCATTTGGTGTACTACTTTCTCTTCAGGTACCCAAAGGACTCCCCTCCTCTGCTCCGGAAGGCTTGCGGATGGCTGCACCAAAGCAGGAAACACAAAATGTGGAACAGGTGCGGAGTACAGGAGCCGTTCAGCCTGTACAGGATCAAAAATCGCAAAACGGAAAACTACAAATAAAACCAGAAGCTGCGTATGCAGAAGAACCACCCATCCCCGGCTACCAAGCATACATGCAACGTCAGGCACACATGAGTGATACGGAAAAGAAGCCGGCTGTGCAGAGAGGAATATACCTTACGGCAAATAGTACGGGTAACGATGAAAAATTGCTTTGGGAATTTGCGAATCTCGAAAAAAGCAAAAGTACTGCACTGGTGTTCGATGTAAAGGGTACATACGTTTACTTCCATGCTTCTGCACCACTTGCTGAAGAACTCGGTCTAGTGCGACCAGCCTACGACATACCAAAAATCGTACAGATGGCACACGAGCGGGGCCTGTATGCCATTGCACGCTATATTGTGTCCAAAGACCCTTCTCTCGCTGTGCTAAAACCGGAAACTCAGATACAAAACATCTACACCGGTACCGGCATAGGGGAAGTATGGGTAGATACGAGTAATCAGACGACGCTTGCGTACAATGAACAGATTTTGCGGGATCTCGTAACATCGGGTGTGGATGAAATAAACTTTGACTACATCCGCTACCCGACGGAATACAACCAGAGCGCCATTGGGCTGACAGGGGACGAGAAGGCAGACCACATAGAGGCATTCCTGCGTATGGCACGCAACATTGTGGAAGAACAGGGCGCAGGAACGAAGCTTGGTCTATCTACATTTGCCATTTTAGGCTGGAACTTTCCCATCAACTTTGAGCCACTCGGCCAAGACATTGCACGTTTTGCACAATTTGTTGATGTCATTTCTCCTATGGCATACCCCGCAACATTCGCAGAAGGTTCGTACTATAACCCGAAGCGCGACCCTGTGAGCAGAAACTACTACCTGGTGTACCGCACACTCCAGGGATACCGCGAGTTACTGGGCGAAGATGCCTGGAAGCTGCGCCCCTGGATTCAGGGATACTATGTGGATGCAACAGATATGATAGACCAGATGCAGGCAGTGTACGATGCGGGACTCTGTGGATTTACGGTATGGAATGCACGTAACAACTACGACCCCTTCTACAAGGCTATGACTCGTGTAGAGATACCGGAAAATTGCTTGTGAATATCGAGTATGAATTATGAAGTGTAAGAACTTAAGGTATGAAGCATTTCAATAACAAAAACCATACTCCATAATTCTTAATTCATAATTCACACGAGTATCTATTTTCTACGCCTTGAGGCTCCCATTCCCGCTGCCATCCCGGAAATCATAAAGAGGAGCGAAGCTGGTCCTGTATCCCCCACCGGTGTGCTGTGTACCGTAAGAGCAGCAAGTGTTTGTGCCTCCCTCTGCTGCTGCCATTGCTGTGCAGCCATGGCCTGCTGCTGCAGGGCAGCGTAATCCGGCAAGGCTTGTAGTGTAGCTGTGAGTGGAGGTGTTTCTCCTGGTTCCTCTTGTTCATCTGGAGCAGCGGGCTTTTGTTCGGTGAGCGTCAGGGAGGCACCTGCGACTTCCGTAAGCTCCGGTGTACACGTTGCACTGCAACCATCACCATTTTTGGTATTGGCGTCATCACACTTCTCCCCTTCTTCCGGTAACCCGTTCCCGCACACAGCGAGACCTTTAATTTTTGGCTCTTCCCTGCACTGCGCTGTACAACCGTCTCCGGATTGGAGATTTCCGTCGTCACAGTCCTCACCCTGTTCACGTATACCGTTGCCGCACTGTGACTGGGTTATCCATACACGACGGCAGTCACTCTGACAATTTTGACCACCATCACATTCCTCCGCAGAATCGACGATGCCATCACCGCAGAAAGGACGTGTACAAGTTATGCGACAGGCATCTGCGACTGTATTTGAGTTTCTAGTACCGTCATCACAGGATTCATTGAAGTCCACTACTCCATCACCGCAACGGGCAAACGTACAATCTGTGCGGCATGCATTGGGCTCTGAATCGGAATTTTGGTCGCCAACATCGCATTGCTCTCCTTCGTCTACGCTTCCATTCCCGCAGGGAGAGGGCGGAGCCTGCTCTTCTGCAGGAGGCTGCGGCGTGCTTTCCTGCACAGGAGTGACTTGCTGGATCTCCTCCACCGTACACAGTACGCTGCAACCGTCTCCGTCTTCTGTATTTCCGTCGTCACACGCTTCTCCCAAGTCTACGGTACCGTTTCCGCAGAATGTTTCACGAACGCAAAAGGCACTGCATCCGTCACCACCCAGTGCATTGCCATCATCGCACTCTTCTCCTTCGTCCACTGTGCTATTGCCACAGGAAGCAGAGGCCACCACAACCGGTTCTCCAAAGACGCAGGTTGCGTTGCAGGTTGTATCCGCAGAAGTGTCATATGCACACTGTTCTAAAAAAGCACAATCAAAATCACTTTCACACAGCGCACCGTCGGAAGTTCCTCCGCAGGTTGTTACGGCACTTTCATTGATCTTGCAGGCCAGACCTGCATTACATTCTATGCTACTACGGCACGACTGCTGTGCATTATTGCTGCACACGCTGCCGTTATCACACTGCTCACTGGTCTGCACCACACCGTCTCCGCAAAATTCTGTCGCACAGAAGGCGTTGCATCCATCGTTGTTTGCTACGTTCCCGTCATCACACTCTTCTCCTTCTTCCAAAACTCCATTTCCACAGACTGGTGCAGCGGGACCGTTACTGGACTCTTCATCGGGACAGGATTCTAAGAACATCAATTTACAGCCACCAATGACACGACCGGTTTTCCGGTTGATATTGGGAATGGAGCAGGATTTACCACAAATGGGTTCCTCGAATTGTGGAATTCCGTCCAGTTCCGACACAGGGTCCGGCTCACACTGCTCAAAGACTTCCGGAGACACAATCCCATCACCACAGTAGAGGGTTTTACAGCTGTAGGAGCAGGCACCTACACCATTACGAATACCTTCATCGCATTCTTCTCCTTTCTCCGGTTCCCATACCCTGTTTCCACAACCTTCAGGTGGTGGGTCCCTCTCTTCAAATACGACTTCACTGCCGCTTTCAGACAAAGTGATAATGCCATTTGTAGATCTCCTGCGTCCGCTGGATCCTCCGCCTCCACCCGTTACTCCCTGACAGTTAGACGCACACGTGGCAGTGTTTGGGGGTTCACACGTCTCGTTATTGCTCTGCTGTACAAATCCATCTCCGCAGCGGGGGAGCGCACAGAGAGCAGTGCAGTTGTCTGTGCTGTCGGCATTGCCGTCATCACAGGTTTCCCCTACATCCAGTACACCATCTCCGCAGTATGCTGACTTACAATTTGTACGGCACGCATCTGCAACGGAATTTGAATTACTCTCACCATCATCACATTGTTCTCCTGCTGTCGCATTTACCAAACCATCTCCGCACGCTGATACTGTGCAATCGCTATCGCAGGCTGCAGTCTCCCCGCCTGTATCGCATGTTTCTCCAAGATCCGCTACAGCGTCGCCACAACTTGCAAGCAAACAGGTGGTACGACAGGCGTTTGATTCATCATCAGAATTTGCAGCTCCGTCATCACACTCCTCGTTATCCTGTACCACTTCGTCCCCGCACACAGATGGCGTACAGGAGTTTAAACATGCGTCTGTATTCACTGTGTTTCCATCATCACATACTTCACCGGTATCTATTGCTCCGTCTCCACAACTGGCCTCCGCACAAGTCGTGCGACAGGCATCTGCCTCTGTATCGGAGTTTGCAGAACCGTTATCGCATGCTTCAGCTGAATCCACCAGGCCATCTCCGCAGCTTGCAATACGGCAATTTGTGCGACAGGCATCGCGCGTGATATCGGAATTGGAACCACCGTTATCGCAGGTTTCCGGAGACTCCACAATGCCATTTCCACAGCTGCAACCACCGAACACATCCGAACCCCCCGCAAGAGCCAGAATCTGTGCACCGGTAAGTACAGACGTATAGATACGTACATCGTCCAATTTTCCGTCATAGTAATTTGGTGTTCCATCGCGTGCAGCACCAATGTAGAGGCTTCCGCTTGTACCATCTGTTGGATCGTTTGAGTAACTTACGGAACTACCAAGAAGTGCTCCGCTCACGTAGAACAGCACAGTATTTTCAGAGACATCACGCACCGCAGCAATATGATGCCACTGACCGGCTGCAATAGTTGCAGCAGCGGTAGAATCTACAGTGGTATCCGTTCCATTGTCTGTCTCCCAGTACATATGCAGAATTTTGTCGCTTCCTATACTCAACTGATACAGAACGTTATTGCCAGAAGTCTCACCTTCTCCGCCGTGTGCCAGAAGAACGTTTCCGGAGGAAGCAGAAGCAAGCGTGTCGTAATTTACCCATAGCGCAATCGTGATATCCCCTGTAATCCGCAATGCACTGTCGTAGGTCATACTGACATAGTCGTCTGTTCCGTCAAAAATGAGCGATCCCGTATTCACAAAACCCACAGCTGAGGGGTAGGAAGAACTCCTATTTGCGTCGGACATATTGGTCAGCGTGCCATCATGATTATTTTCGGTTGTATCTGCAGTGGGTGTCCCGGTGCTCTCATCAAACTTCCAGTACGCCTCGAGATTTGAGCAAAGCGAGGTAAGGGAGGAGCTATACCCCAGTGCTGACTCCGGGCGAACAAGTTCAATGCGAAATGGCTGAAAGTGCACGTCAAGTTTTACCACCAGAAGAAAGGTAAGAGCTGCAAATGCCGTTAAAGTCGCTACACCGTGGAGGAAGTTTGTTTTATGCATGAAATCTATTTATTATAGCATGTTTTGGCTTTTTTGGGGCCAGAGAGGAATTGATGAAATATTTAAAAAATGTTATAGTTTAGATCCTGCTTTATGGCACACTCCCCCGGATGAATCACATGACATCACACGAAAGAAGACTCACAAAAATAGTCTGCACCCTTGGTCCGGCATGTTCTTCGGACGCTCAGTTGCTGGAATTGGCACAGGCCGGCATGAATGTAGCACGCATAAACGTCTCCCATGGTGCACGAAAAGACCACACAGCCTTACTTGAAAGCATACGTACACTCAATGAAAAACACGGCTTCTGTATTGCAAGCCTCATAGATACGCGTGGCGCAGAAATCCGTACAGGCGACGTGCAGGATCCCATTCAGATTGCAAAAGGTGAAGAAGTTCTCTTTGCTCCCACAACACTGCTGAATTTGAAGACGGATAAAAAGATCATTCACGTGGGGTACGACGGCTTCAGTTCCGATGTAAAGGAAACAAACATGATCCTGCTGGATAACGGAGAAATTGCTTTCGAGATAATCTCTATTAACAGCGATGGCAGTGTGATTGGACGTGCACAGCAGGAAGGAGCCATTGGCAGTCGCAGACACATTAACCTTCCGGGAGCAGATATTGACCTTCCATCCATTACGGAAAAGGACTGGGGCGATATTGCTTTTGCTGCCGATTTCGGCGTGGACTTTGTAGCCCTTTCCTTTATTCGTAATGCAGGTGAAGTGCAGGAAGTACGTACCTTGTTACAGAAGAAGAAGAGCGATATGCAGATCATTACAAAGGTAGAAAACCAGAAAGCCGTAGAGAATCTCTCAGAACTTGTAGAAGCATCGGACGGCCTCATGGTCGCCCGTGGAGACCTGGGTGCAGAGGTTCCGTTTGAGCACTTGCCGGTGATACAGGATGATATTGTGTACCGCTGCAGAGATGCAGGAAAACCCGTTATTGTTGCAACGCACATGCTGGAAAGCATGACACAGCATCCCATTCCCACCCGTGCGGAAGTCACTGATGTGGCTCATGCAGCAACAGAATTTACAGATGCAACGATGCTTTCCGGAGAGACTGCAAGCGGCAGGCACCCTTCTCTGGCTGTTTCGGCTATGGATCGCATTCTCCGTGCAACGGAGTCGCACCTCTCACGCTTTCCGTCCGATGAGCAAATGGCCATTCACGGGGACAGTGACGCTCGGGCGCATTCCGCTGTTTCACTGGCACGCTCTTCGCAGGCAGAAGCAATTGTGGTGGTCACAAGTACAGGTCAGGCTGCAAAACGCGTGAGCAAGTTCCGGCCCCCTGTGCCTATTGTGACACTTACCAACAACGCATCCGTTCAACGTAAAATTCAGATTCTGTATGGCATTTACCCCATTGTCATCGAGTTTTCACAACAGGAAGAGACCGTCGTACGGGGGCTGGAAGCAGCAAAAGGGGCATCTCTGCTTACGGCAGGACAACGGGTAGTGGTGATTTCCGATATTCAAACAAAGAAAGACCCCGTGACCAGTATTCAAATGAGAACTGTAGAGTGAGGCACTGCCAATCTCCCACTCCACAAAATGGACAGTTTGTATGGAAAATACATGTTATTTGCTGCGCTTCCCGTCTTCCCATTTGTGCCAGGGCATTTCCAGTTCATCCAGTGGAATATCATCCAGCGAAGCTGGTTCCTGTGGCACAGAAGGAGCCTGAGAAGGTAATTTGCCCTTTCCGCGGAGTAGGTACAGAGCACCGCCGCCCAGAAGAAGAACTGTTAATCCAAAGAGTCCATACTGCGTATCTTTTCGCTGGAATACACCAAGTTGCAGACATGCAGAGGTACAGTATCTGCCTCCGTCACATTCTTCGTTGGAATCAACCAGACCGTCTCCGCAGGAAGCATGTGTACAGTCCGTACGACAAGCATCGGGGATATCATCCGAGTTCTCTGAACCGTCATCACACTCTTCGTCTTTTTCCTGAATACCGTCTCCGCACACTGATTCCGTCAAGCAGTTTGCAGAGCACCCGTCCCCGCTTAAGGTGTTACCATCATCGCATTCCTCTTTTCCTTCACGAGTCTTATTGCCGCATACCGGAAGGCGGCAGTAACCGGGGCAATCATCTCCATCGAGCACATTGCCGTCGTCACACTCTTCCAGCCCCTCCATCACTCCGTCTCCACATAGAGGCAGAACACAGTCACTCGGGCAGTTGTCGTTGTTATTTCTGTTTCCGTCATCGCATTCTTCCAATCCTTCACGCGTGCCGTCTCCACAGACGGAAAGCAGACAGTCATTGGGGCAGGCATCTGTATCTTTTCTGTTCCCATCGTCGCACTCTTCTCCGGACTGCACCGTTCCGTCTCCGCAGACTGCCTGCTTACAGACATTTGTGCAGGAATCGGTATTGATCCGGTTACCGTCATCGCATTCTTCCCCCTGCTGTAAAATGCCGTCTCCGCACCCTGCTTTCCGACAGAGCGTACTGCAGGAGTCTGTATTGATCTGGTTACCGTCATCGCATTCTTCGCCCGACTGCACCGTTCCGTCTCCGCAACGGGCAAGTAAGCAGCGGTTACTGCATCCATCGGAATCGATGCGATTTCCGTCATCGCAGTCCTCCCGCCCCTCGCGCACACCGTCTCCGCATACAACCAAACGGCAATCACTGGGACAGTCGTCGAAATCATTCTGGTTGCCGTCGTCACATTCTTCCTTGCCTTCCCGAATGCCATTGCCGCAATCAGGTAAGCGGCAGTTGTTGGGGCAACTGTCATTATTCATAAAGTTTCCGTCATCACACTGCTCCTGCCCCTCGCGCACACCGTCTCCGCATACGGCTATACGGCAGTCGGTAGGGCACTCATCAAAATTGTTTTGATTTCCGTCGTCACACTCCTCTCTGCCCTCGCGAATATTATCGCCACATACCGCGATATGACAGTCATTGGGACAGTCATCAAAGTCGTTGCGGTTTCCGTCGTCACACTCCTCAATCCCCTCCCGTACACCGTCTCCACACACGGCATGTGTGCAGGAATTCGTACAGTCATCAAAGTTGTACCTGTTTCCGTCGTCACAGACTTCTCCGGGCTCCACAATGCCGTTCCCGCAGGCAGAGGCAGAGGTACTTTCGGATGCTGCTCCATGCGCTTGCTGTGCAGTTTCAGCTTGTGTTGCTGTCTGCGATGCACCCGATGTCTGTGCACTCACAGTACCTGCGGAGGAACTGGCACACTCATCCAGGAAGGTGAAACTACATCCGCCTGTGCAGAGTCCTGTGGCATCGCACGTAGGTGGCTCACAGTACTTTCCGCACGTAGCAGTCATGAATCGGATTTCTGTAGTCAATTTGCCGGTACTTTTATCCAGTGCGTACACTTCCTGGAAGTCCGGCTCACACTCCTCGTTCAGGAATGTGGTCACTACCCCGTCTCCGCAGAAGAGCAACTTGCAATGGTCGGTACATTCGCTTAAACCGTTAAATCTCCCTTCATCACACTCTTCACCCTGGTCCACCCGACCATCTCCGCAATTCGGAGGAATGGCCTGTGCCTGCGAAGAGGAACTTACCGGCTTCACGGGACAACCGGGAAATCCGTACGGTTTTCCTACACAATCCTGCAGGGACATAACCTGAGCCGGAAGGCTGCTTGTCTGTGTGTGCCAGGACAGAAGTCCTACGCCGAGTGCGAGAAGCACACCGGCCCCTTTTCTGTAGTGATTTTTTCTGTGCATAAATCATGTTAGTATAACAGATTTTGGCTTGCCTGTATTGTCTTGTACGCTTGCCAGTACCTACATTATGTTTTCGGGTTTGTTTTTGCAGATCTCTCGTGCACTACCGTGCGAGTTCTGCAACTGTAGATTTCTGATTGGTGTACTGTAATTTGCCCGCAGGAAACATGGCCTGAATGAGCAGATCTTCCTCCAATTCCTGCAGTGCCTGTGCCTGTGCAATTTGCATTTTTAAGACCTCTTCTTCCAGCAGGAGTCTGGACCGCTCTCTCTCCAGTGTTCGCAGCTGATAGCCTTTTGTTGCATTGGCATTCTGATGAAACAGAATGAGCAGAGCGAGGAGCAGAATCAGTGATCCTATGGAGACCATGAGCAACACCGTTCCCTGGTTCACCAAATGACCGAGAGATGTACGGTGCGTACTCTGTGACGGTGAGGAAGAGAGGAAGGAGAACACGTGAATTGGAGTATAGCACACGAGGTCAAAAAGTCTTCTGGAGCAAACGCAGCCTCGCACTGCGTGCTCTTGGGTTTGCGTGTATTTCTTGGGACGTCGGTACCAGACCTTTTTTGGTAAGAAGAACAAAAGGTGCCTTCTTTGTCACCGCACCCGTTGTCGCATTGATGGTGGGTGTTGAGAGTGCACGGAACGCGAGCTTCACCATGCGGTCTTCCAGAGAATGAAAGCTGATGATTCCCATGCGGCCACCCGGCTGCAGAAGTGCCGGCCCTTCCTGCAGCAAAGTACGCAGAGAGCCAAGTTCGTCATTCACTGCCATACGTAAAGCCTGAAATACCTGAGGCAAGACGTTTTTTGCCCTAAACCCACATACGTGCTCTACACATTCTTTCAGGGCAGTAGTGGTCTTAGGCTTCTGCAGTACCATGTATGCAGATAGCGCTCCTGCGGATTGTACTTCACCGTAGTTACGCAGCAGTCTCCGCAATTGCTCTTCCGAAGAATGCTCTACAAGCTCTGCCGCGGTCTCACCTGTTGTACGGTCAAAACGCAGATCAAGCGGTCCTTGAAAGCGAAACGAAAACCCTCTGCTTGGTGTATCCAGGTGCGGCGAACTCAGACCAAGATCAGCAAAAACAACATCGCAGAGCGGAAGATTCATATGTGGGATCTCGCAGAAGTTACAGTGATAGAAGGTTTTTTCACCTGCAGCATCACGGAGAAGAGTCTTTGCCTGTTCCAGATTTTCTGCATCTGCATCCATCCCTATAAGGTGACCCTGCTCCCCTATCGCATGCAGGAATGATGCGCTGTGGCCTCCCAAACCCAAAGTAACATCTAAGACTGTCTCCCCTTTCTGCGGAGACAGACCCTGTAGCACCTCTGCAAGCAGTACAGGAAGATGGCTGCTTTTTTGCCTCATACGTGCAGTCTATCCAGTCGTGGATTTACAGCAAATATTTGCACTTGATAGACAATGCACAGAGTACTATTGTATACAATAATTGTTCAGTTATTTCCTTTATGAAAAGGGCTGTTTTAGCAGTTGACACAATTGTCTATTTAAATAATAATAGCACACTTGAGTGCACTCTTCACCACTGTGGCAAGTGTCCTTTTTGCCACATCGGCATTCGCATCGCATGCGACTGTTCCTCTCCAAATCTCTCTTGCGGAGTGGCAACCCCAGGTGGGAGATCACCTGCTGCTGGATACAAAAGACAATTGGGGTTACATGATGCATGATAACGGCCTCTACATACGCTTTCCTATAGCAACAGGTCAAAGACGTAATGTCTGGTACATAGGACGCTACTACAACGCCGCCACGCCAAACTGGAACTGGGAACTCAAAAGCGAGAGTATCAAAGGAGACCGGGTTACTTTTGGACCCACGGGACGTTTTCTTCGTCTCTACAAAGATGGGGACACACGAACACCCTATGGAATACACGGACACCGGGACGCCGATGAGATGATGGAATCAGATGAACGCTTTCGCAGCATGGGCTGTGTTATCGTCAAAGAAGACATGCTGGATCTCATCGAACAGACGTATGAACTCAACGGTGAACTATTGGATGTGCAAACGGTGTACGGAAATCCGTTTACAGTACTCGTCAGTAAAACTTTAATCGATACAGCAAACTAGGTTTCAATTGCTTTGCGCACCCTCTCTCTTTCCACCAAAGCCATATCTTTGGGTGATGTATAGGCTTTTCCTTTTGTAACCTCCATTCTGATAACAGTCCCGTCAGGCATTCTTCCTTCTGCATAGACCTTTCCGTCCTCCAGTGGACCTCTTGACTCTAAGACAGCACCTAAACCTTGTAGTGCATTTGGAAGATCCGGTGAAGAGAGATAATCGATTTCAAACGATGCCGGAAGCCGCTCTATCTCTTCATCAGTTAATTCCTTTCTATCATTGCATTCTGACTGGGTCATAATAATATTATACAATTACTTTATTTGACTGTCAATAATTTCTGTACCGAACCATTCGGCCATTTCTATAGATCTCACCACAGGATTTTCATCTTCCTCTATATAACTCCGACTCATCGGACAGTCGACTCAGAGTTATGGTCGAAATGAGACGAAGGCGGATGAAGACCATGAGAGCGAAACTACGAAGTGTCTGAGTTGAATAGGCGAGCATATAGGTCTCCTACCTTTAGGGCTCTCTCCGGTCCACCTTCGCTCTTTGAGCTACGGTGGACACAGTGTCTTCGGGTTCACTGCGTCGCTTCCGCTCCTTGTTCATCTCGAATTCCACTGTAGGCGGAACAATGCAGTAAGAGCTTTCTTTTATTCAGATGTATGTGGCTTGCCATGTTGTGAGCGAACGGCGTGAGCTCTACTACATGGCGGAGAGGGAGGGATTCGAACCCTCGGTCCGCCTTACGGCAGACAACACATTAGCAGTGTGTCCCATTCGACCACTCTGGCACCTCTCCTTAGCCACCATTATAGTATAGATTCCACAAGGACATAGACGAAAATCCACGCAGATTCTTGAGTAGAGTGAAGCTTTTTTCTTTGAGAATTTCCCCTACAATAGCTGTTGTATGTTCCATGCAAAAGAAAGCAGAAACCTCGTAACTGCCTTTGGCATCCTCTCACTGTACGCCGTAGCTACAACTGCCTACATCTTCTCACTTTCACCAAAGCTGTATTTTTTAGGCAACAAACAGCAGGAAGCACTGGTACGGTCAATACAGCTGGAATCTCGTTTGCGGGAAGTTTCCGGTTTTCTGGATGAACAAGATACCTTCTCGGTAGAGTTGCGACAGGACACACAGGATCCTGCTGTCACACGTGCCTACGTGAAACGCACAAGCAATGCATACCCCTTTGCAACAGTCACAGATGTGTATCTCACTCACCCGCATCCTGTAGAACTTCGGGGAGAATCACTCTTTGTACTCCGAAAGATTTTAGCAGAAGGGCAAGATGCCTCCGAGGAGCTATGGCGTTATGCCATAACAGGAGAAGGGGTAAAACTCTATGCCGGAAAAGACATGACTTTTCGCGCCTCTCCGCAGGGAACTTATTTGGCCCTTGTAGAAGGCGGAACATTTGTCGTGCTCAACAGGAAGGGGGAGGAGATGCAAAACCTCACCGTACCTCAACTTGCGGGAGAGTCTGCATTGCAGGTTCAAACGATGATTGAGGAAGAGGGCCTCCATCCCATTGTTTCTCTGGAGGGTTGGTCTTCCAATGAGAGTATGTTCTGGGGACGCGTGCAATGGAAAGGGTCAACCGTACTGTTTCGTGTAGATCCCCTGAGTGGCGATCTTGTTGCCTACAATCCGACATCTCTGCAGGGCGCAGAGGAAACAGCACTGCACCCCACAACCGGTAAGGTACTCTATGCGCTCAGCGGAGAACTGCACGTCCTCGACCTTCTGCAGAATACGGATGTGCTCATTGCATCTTCCGTACGGCATACTTTTCATCCCCGCTGGATAGACAGAGAAACCGTCGAATATGACGATGCAGAGAAGAAGGGCGAGCGTATTACACAGAAACTCTCATAGCAGAAGAGAGCAGGCGTTGCCGTTACGCGCACTTACACTCTGTCACTGCAGGAGAAGAATAGACCCCCGAAACTACTGCTGCTGCTCACTGGGAATAAGCTTGAGTAGCTCAAAGAGCAGTAATCCGGAGAAGGCCAGACCTGTTGCTTCCAGCCATTCCAAACCTGTGAGTGTTGTGAGATGAAAGAAGTGTCCCAGAGGCGTAAAGACGAGCAGGAGCTGCAGGAAGAAGGGTATACTTACAGCTCCAAGCAGCCACCTGTTTGAAAAGAATCCAATTTCCCAAATGGGTCTTCGGCTCCGGACGGTAAAGGCCATGAGGAGTTCAAACTGAATGGCAAGAGTCAGGGTTGCCGTTCGGGCCTCGGGTAGGTCCACACCCGAACTGATCTGGTAAAAGAAGTAGAGGAATGCAATGGCGAAGGAAAAAAAAGCCGCCACTACCAGCCTGCCGACTTCTCCGCTAAGAATGTGTTCCCCGGCCGGACGCGGCGGTCGCTTCATACTGTCCGGTTCTGCCTTTTCCATACCCAGCGCAAGGGCCGGGAGTCCGTCTGTCATGAGATTCAGCCAGAGAATGTGGATGGGAAGATACGGCAGAGGAAGTTTGAGAAGAAGCGTCGTCATAATGAACAGCAGCTCATCAAAGTTCGCACGCAAAAGAAACACCACAAACTTCCTGATGTTGTCGTAAATACGGCGACCTTCCCGTACAGCAGCCACGATTGTGGCGTACTCATCGTCTGCAAGCACCACACTGGAAGCTTCTCTGGCTACTTCGGTTCCCACTTTACCCATGGCTACTCCCACATGCGCCCCCTTAAGTGCAGGTGCGTCGTTCACGCCGTCTCCGGACATGGCAACAATTTCACCGTTTTCCTGCAATGCTTTGAGAATCTGCAGCTTGTGCTCCGGTGAAACGCGTGCGTAGACCGAAATTGTCTTTACGTATTCCCGGAGTTTTTTTGCAGGAATTTTATCGAGTTCTTTTCCTTCTATGGCATCACCTTCTATACCTACCTGTCGTGCAATAGCCACAGCGGTCTGGAGGTTGTCCCCGGTTATCATCATGGTACGGATGCCGGCATCCTTGGCTTCCTGTATGGCTGCCGTTACCGTAGTCCGGGGAGGGTCTTCCATTGCTATAAGGCCCACGAAGCGAACAGCCTCTCCTTGTCGCACTGCACAGGCAAGCACACGGAGACCCTCCTTTGCGAACTCTTCATTCTTCTGCATGACGAGATCGCTCTGTACATCTGTGCAAAGATCTACAATTTTTTCCGGAGCTCCCTTTAAGAAAGACCGGTCACCATGCCTTGTTTGCATATACTTCTCCTCGGAAGTAAAGGGCACATCTTCTTCGTCTATGGGTAAGCGCATCACATGTGCCTCTTCAGCGGCTTCCAGAAGACCGACTTCCGTAGGGTCTCCCAGATTCGGAAGTACGGCCCTGTTGCAGGATGCTCCTATTTGCAGGAGAAGATGTTTCTCTTCAGCATCCTCCCGGGGCACCCAGCTCTGCACAACTTTCATGCGATTTTCGGTGATGGTACCTGTTTTATCGGCACAAATAACTGTGACACTGCCAAGGGTCTCCAGTGCATCCAGACGGCGCACAAGTGCATGCTGAGAAACCATTCTGCGCACTCCCATGGCAAGACACACGGTCACCACGGCAGGCAAACCTTCCGGCACAGCCGAAACAGCCAAACTAATGCCCACAAGGAGCATCTCCAAAAAGGGTGATCCTTCCAGCATACCGATGACTACGACAATCAAACACAGCACAATGACGAATGAGCCAAGCAGCGTACCCAGTTGCTCCATGCGTTTTTGTAAAGGTGTTTCTGGCAGCTCTGTTTCAGAAACCAGCTTCGCAATTTTCCCTATTTCGGTCCGGAGTCCGGTAGCAGTTACGACATATTCACCTGATCCGCGCGTTACGACGGTTCCGGAAAAAAGCATGTTGATTCTCTCTGCGAGCGGTACTTCCCTGCTCAACGGCCCGGTATCCTTATCCACTGCATTGGATTCTCCGGTAAGACTGGATTCATTCACCCGGAGATGAGATTCTGCAATGAGCCTCCCGTCCGCCGAAACACGATCTCCCGCTTCCAAAATGACAATGTCTCCGGGAACAAGATCACAGGAATCCATAATCTGTTCCGTACCGTTTCTGCGTACACGCACATGAGGGGACGTTAGCTTCTCCAGCATCGCTATGGCCTCTTCAGCTTTAAATTCCTGTACAAAACCCAGTACTGCATTCAAAATAAGAATTGCAAATATCACAATAGCATCCAGAAAGCTCTCCAAAGTCAGCGGTCCATGTTCAAAAAACGGAGCGACGAGCGAAAGGAGAAAAGCAACCAGAAGGATGTAGACCATACTATCCTGGAATTGCTGCATGAAGAGCACAAGACGCGAACGCGTCTGCACGGGAAGCGCATTGGCTCCATACTTCTGCTGCGCAGCACGTATGTTTGCATCACTCAAACCCTCAGAAGAAGTCTGCAGGTTCTTGAGTACCTCTGCTACGGTTTCCAATGCGTACATTGGTTCTTAGTATAGAGCAAAAAGCGTAAGAGAAATTAGAAACTAGGAGTGCTTTTCTAAAAATTGTTCAATTATTTCTAGGATTTTTTTCAAATGACTAAAATTCAAAGATAAAAAATCCTAATTTCTAGTTTCTACTGTTCCCAATCGGTATGGAACGTTCCCTTCTTATCTACCCGTGCATACGTATGCGCACCAAAGTAGTCCCGCTGTGCCTGAATGAGATTTTGCGGGAGACGTTCTCGTGTAAGCGTATCGAAATAGATGAGAGATGCAGAGAGAGCAGGAACGGGGATATTCCACGAAATACCCAGTTCCACGACCTGCCGCCACTCTTTCTGGTGATCTCCTTCAAAACGCAGAAGCAGAGCATCGTGCGCTGCCTTGGCTACCCCGGATGTTGTACCGTAGGCATTCTGCAAACGCTTGAGGAGTGCGGAACGGATAATGCAGCCACCCCGCCAGATACGCGCAATTTCACTCACATCCAGCTTCCAGCCATACTCTTCGCTTGCGCGCTGCAGAAGCGTAAAACCCTGTGTGTAAGCACAAATAGCAGAGAGTTCCATGCTTATGCGTATGGAGGAGCGAAACCGCATGGACTGCGGAATGGGTTCCGTATCATCCACCATCACAGGGTAGCTTTTGCCATTCTCTCTGCCCTTGACACTCCCGGAAAGGATGCGTGCATCTACAGCAGCATTGATGGTGGGAATCGCCACACCAAGATCCAGCGCGGACTGCGTGGTCCACTTACCCGTCCCCTTCTGACCGGCTGCATCAGCAATGAGGTCTACAAGGTAGGCATTTTTTTCTTTTTTGGCGAAGATGTTCGCAGTAATTTCTGCCAGGTATGAACGCAGTTCTTCCGAATCATTCCATGACTTGAAAATATCATGAAGCTCTTCGTTACTAAACTTTCCCAGGTTTTTGAGCAGATCGTAGCACTCAGCCATAAGCTGCATGATGGCGTACTCTATGCCGTTATGAACCATCTTCACAAAGTGACCCGCACCGCCCTCACCCAGGTAAATCATGCACTTTCCCCCGTCCCCGTCTTCGGCCGCCATACCAAGAAGCAAAGGCTCAATTTCCTTAAAAGCCTTTTCATCACCTCCCGGCATCAGACTCGCTCCTTCCAGTGCGCCAACAGCACCGCCACTGACTCCCATACCAAAAAAATGTACACCCTTCTCTTTTAGCGCCTTCTGCCTGCGCTCGGTATCCCGAAAATGACTGTTCCCACCGTCTATCACAATATCGCCTTTCGCAAGGAACGGTTCGAGATCTTTTAAAACAGCATCCACAACATCTCCAGCGTCCACCATGAGAAGCAATGTTTTGTGCGCATCAAACGCACGGGAGAGTTCGTCGTACGTCTTGCAAGGGAAGAAATTCCCCTCTTCTCTGTGCTCCTTCATAAAGGCATCCACCTTCTCGGTTGTACGGTTGTAGAGATACACTTCCGCTCCGTTTCGTGCGGCATTCCTCGCCAGATTTGCGCCCATGGTCCCCAGGCCGATTACTCCTAATTGTTGCTTGTGCATGGTGTGGTGCAGGAAAGATGAATGCTTACTTGGTACTTGGTACTAGTTACTTGTTACTAGTTGCTGGTTACTGGTTGCTGGTTGCTGGTTCGTTGTACAAGTGAGGAAGGGAGATAAAGATGAACACTGAGAAAACAGCCAACCATGAACTGGCTAACCAGAAACTTTTTCCCAATCTTCCAAAAACTTTTTTAAGCCCTTGTCCGTAAGCGTGTGAAGGGGGAGTTTCTGGAATACATCGTAGGGAACAGTGCAGATGTGCGCACCCAATTGTGCGGCATCTGCAATATGGCGTGGGTGCCGTGTAGAAGCCACCAGCACTTCCGTGTCAAAACCGTAGTGGCTCCACGCCAACATAATCTCGGCTATGAGTTCCATACCGTCCTGTCCTATATCATCCAGCCTTCCTATAAAAGGACTGATGATACTGGCGCCTGCCTTGGCTGCAAGTATAGCCTGGTTCACGGAAAAAATGAGTGTCGTGTTCGTTTTGATTCCCTTCTTTTTACAGTACGCAAGTGTTTTAAGCCCCTCTACGGTCATCGGCACTTTCACTGCCACGTGTTTGTGCCACTTGCTGTACTCGTCTGCCTGTTTCTTCATGCCTTCAGCATCTGTAGCAGTAACCTGCGCACTCACACAGGGAACAAGATCACACATCGCAAGAACGGTTTCCTTAAAATCCCTGCCCTCTTTTGCAACAAGAGAAGGATTGGTGGTAACACCGTCCAGTACACCCCACTCCGCCACTTCTGCAACATGTTCCACATTGGCGGTATCCAGGAAGAGTTTCATAAGATACATCGGAAAAGATCAAAACCAGTATGCCGTGTTTGAAAGAAATGTACAATTGTACTGCCTATGAAAAGAGCTCCCACTTTCATCCTCATTTTTTGTCTCCTTTCTTCCTGTGCTCCTGCGCCCTACGTGGAACGAGTGGATCTGGTTGGTGCGCACCCCAGGGTAACAGAGCAGATTTCCATTTCTGAAAGGGTATCCCTGGAAGTGCCATTTACCGTGCAGGCACCCTTTGCCGACTGGGATGATCCGTACCAGGAAGCCTGTGAGGAAGCTTCGCTTCTCATGGTTCACTCGTACCTCTCAGAAGAGGAGCTAACGGACGAACGAGCGAACGGCGAGTTGCTCGCACTCATCGCCTGGGAAACAGCACATGGGTATCCGCAGGACATCACACTCAGTCAACTTGCAGAGATCGCAGCCTCGTACTACGGGTACTCTGCTCAGATTATAGATAACCCTTCTGCAAAGGGCATTGAGGAGCACATTGCAAACGGACATCCTGTGATTGTTCCCGCGGCAGGCAGACTGCTTGGCAACCCGTACTTTAGTGGAGCAGGACCCTGGTACCACATGCTTGTGATAACGGGATATGACGGAAAACGATTCATCACCAATGATCCGGGAACGAGGAGAGGCGAAGACTACACATACGACTATGATGTTTTACTCAATGCTATTCATGATTGGACGGGAGTGAAGGAGGAGATTACAGATGGGGAAAAAAGAGTGTTAGTTTTACAGAGAACACTCCAGGACGACTAGTGCACCAAGGGTTTTGAATTGCTGAAAAAACAATCTACATAGAACAAAAATCTAAGAACTAATGACGCTCATCTCGCTCATCAATCTAGTAAAGCTACAAAAACTAACCAGCAACGAGCATCAGCATACTCAGCAGGACTATGGCCGAAATATTTAAACTGATGAGCGGAAACTTCGAGCACGTTTTTTGCATAGGGCAGCACAGTATCACTGCCCATCTTCTGTGCAACAAGCAGGAGTTGCCGGGAACACATATTCCATTCTGATTACACCCGAACTTGAGGTCTTCCCTGCAAGCACATACACTCCTACCGTACTCTTCTCTCCAGAATTCTATGAGCCCCTCCAGACCAGATACCAAAAATCTTTCAGGTAAAGATGTCAAGGATATCCCTATGTCCTGCCAACGTATAATGGGAGCAGCAGCACCCGGAGAGATGTTCTGGGTGGGCCCCGGTGAGGCTTTTGCCCTTACAGAAGAGGAAAAAAGACAATATGAACTTGCGCACAATATTATGAAACATCTTGCCGTGCAGGCGCCTCTTGCGCATAAATCAGGTCACCCCGGGGGCCCTCTTTCCGCTTTCACAGCCTGCTACTGCCTCTATAAAATTCTGGATCCTGCAGTGGACCAACCGCTGCGCATGAGTCCCGGACATCTTTCTGTTCTGGGGTACGGCTTGCAGTATCTGTTTGGGCGAGATAATGGAGATAAGAGGCTCAGTAGTCCACAGGCAATCATCGACACCTTCCGCACACCACGTGGACTCCCCGGACATATAGAAGCCGGCATAGGCGACATTCCGTTTGGCACGGGGCCACTCGGGAAGGGTGTAAGTCATGCGCTGGGAACCGCATTTGGTCTGAAGCTGCAAAAGAAAAAAGGTGTGGTGGATGTGCTCCTTGCCGATGGCGATAGTCAGGAAGGTCAGGTACAGGAAGCTTTTCGCCTGGCCTCTCACCTTAAACTGGATAATCTGGTCGTGCACGGTGACTTCAACGACATGCAACTTTCCAGTATGCCTACCAAAACTGTGGCGGCTGACTTTGCGTCCATTGCTTCTGCAAGCGGATGGAATGTGATAGAGGTGCAGAATGGCAATGATCCTGCACAGGTGAAAGCAGCGCTGGAACAGGCAGTAAAACTCCTCGGAAAAGGAAAACCCATCTTTATGTGCTACTACACCACCATGGGGTATGGCATTCCTCTTATGGAAGAAGCCAGCAATACGGGAAGTAAAAACTTTCATGGTGCTCCCCTCTCGGAGGAAGAAGCAGAAGAAGCACTCTCAGGTGTACCCGCACTGGAGGAACTTACACAGGAGTACCAGTCATTCCATGAAGCAGAGAAAAAGCAGTACGAAGCGAATCATCTTGAAACGGACATTCCACTCATCTTTGATACGTCCAAACTGAAGGGATATACACGTGCCATCACACAGGAGAAAGGCGCGGCGCGCAAAGATTTTGGTGCAACACACCTCTTACGTCTGATGAAAGCAGACCCGCGCATTGTAGTGCTTCATGCCGACCTCGCAGGTTCAGGTGGTTTTGATGCGGTGGAAAAGGAACTTCCCGAGCGCTGCATCAACGTGGGTGTGGCAGAAGCCAATATGTACATGATGGCAGCAGGTATGCGTCAAACAGGTTTGCTCCCTGTCACGTACACCTTTGCAGCTTTTGGCACGAATGAGGCTCGGGCGAATGCACGTCTTATTGATGTGAACTGCGGTCACACACGCTGCGGCATCATCAACGACTGCACGCATGCAGGCTTAAGTGTGGGTGAGGATGGCGAAACGCACCAGGAACGCAATTACCTGAACATTCCTCTGGACCACACGCAGGTGTGGATGAGTGCCGACAGTAATCAGGCAGCAGCGATGGCCGAACGTGCTCTGGAGCTCATCGCCGAGGGGCACCAAAGCGTGTATACTTTCTTCCCCCGCGATGGTCATGCGCAAATGAGCTCACCGGATGGGTCTGTTCTGTACGGGAAAGACTACGTGTTCGACGGCAAGATCAATCTTGTGCGTGGAAAAGGTGATACGAGCGATCAGGTCACCATACTTTCCATTGGCATTTCCACTCATGCAGCCATTGCCGTAGCCGATGAACTGGGCGTAGCGGCTAAGCCCATACAGGTACGGGTACTCAATGTCTCGTGTGTCAGACCTGTAGATAGTGCTTCCATCCTTCAGGCTGCCCTGGAAACAGCCCATATTCTGGTTGTAGAGGACCACCACAGCGAAGGCGGACTGGCGTCCCAGGTTGCCGATATTATCGCGGACTTCGCACTCCCCTGCTCTCTGCGGCGTCTGGGAGTGAATCGGTACTTTCCCTCCGCTCCGTCAAAGGACCTCTACCTTATGGCAGGCATAGACGCAGCAAGTATTGCAGATGCCGTACAGGACGAAGTACGCGCAGAAGTCTGCGGCGGATTGGATGCCTTTGTGAGCGCCCTCTATGAACTCAGCCACAACCTAAGACACAGCCGGTTTGCTGAGAGTGCCAAGCCGTTTATTACCAAGCTGCTCACGGAAAAGGGTTACCTGGATTGCCTGCGAGACTTTTGGGTACAGAAAGGACATCCCGAAGATGCATTGCCAAGCAATGCGGATTTGATGAAAAGACTGGAAGAACTGTAGAAGAGAATCACATACCCTCGGGATCCTTATATAACTGTGTGTCCGGGTACTGCGCCACCCACGAAAACCAGAAGAGTGAAACAGGTGCAAGCTCCTCTTTTTCCCCCGAGTTCTTCATACGGAAAAAACGAATACGCTCAGTTTCAGGATCATACTGGACCCATACGGTTGTACCTCCCACAGTGTCCTGCAGACTCCCCGAACGTCGTATGGCATCCACCGTGTAGGCTTTGGCCACTCCATTCTGCACTATGCCATACACAAGTTCCTTGCTTCCCGCTCTCTCATCCACAGTACTCACCGGGAAGTACGTAGAAGGAACCTGGTCATAGCCACCGTAGGGGTTGAGGTTGTACTGCCGCACGTACCCCGTTACGGTGCTGAGCACCTGCGTCTTTGGCCACTTTTTCCGCACGGTAGCGAGTGTAAGCACGTCACTTGGTATGCGGTGCAACTTCTCACCGGTGAGCTTACCGACCACGGCTTCCCCATGCACCTGATCCCACAGAGAGCCTGTAATGCGGTCATACATGAGCAAGTTGCTCTCATATAAAAATCCACTGACTCCAAAAGAACCGACTCCTTCACTCGTAGTCCGCTCATATATAGCAGCAGAGGCACACAGTGGGCAGTAGGTCACACTCACGGGCACACCCCCGATGGTATCGTTCACTATTTCATGCCAGTTGAGAATATTGATGGGGTAAAAACGTTCGTCGTCCCCTGCAGAAACAAAAATACCCGGGAGACTGTTCCACTCCTCAGGAGCAGCAGATGCCAAAAGAAAACGGGGGGCATCCAGAGCGGGAATGTCATCTTTCTGGGGACCCCCGGATAAAATATCATCGAGCGGAATGCTGTGACGCACCTCTCCCTCGTACCAAGCTGCGAGTAACGGGGGAACTGCAGAAGTAAGAACCTCTGTATCGGGAATATCCACTGCATCCATTTTTTGAACTGCTTCCCCGGGCACAAAAGCTGCAAGTTCCTTTACCCACTTCGTAAGCTCCATCTCTGTAAATGGTCCGTCCTTGCGATACAGCTCCTTTCCATCAGGATCAAACACAAAGGTTGTAGGTTGTGTAAATACACCGTACTTCTTTTTGAGCTCAGCAGCCGGATCCAGAAGCGTAGGGAAGGTGTAGCTACCTGCATCTACATATGCACGAGCCACAGCCCGCTCTTCCTGTAGGTTAATACCCGTGACTGCTATGCCGGGATTTTCCTCATATACACCCTGCAAAAGCGGCATCTCCTCTTTGCAAAAACTGCACCAGCTTGCCCAAAAGTTTACGATGGCCGGTTTACCGGCTATCACCTGTTCCAGATCCGCCGAAGATCGCTCCAGTGTGGTCACGTGGCTTTCTGCAACGTGCAGATCGCTCATTGGAAGACACCCCACCAGGAAAACCGTCAGTGCAACCGTAGCTTTTTGCATGATGGACTGCATGATAGCGTTTCATCTCACCTATCGCTACAGTAGGATGCGTCTACACAAAGATGAGCTGTTCTTTGTCGTTTTCATCTAAACATTGCAGTATTATATGCTGTGGAGGGATGGCCGAGTGGTCGATGGCGACGGTCTTGAAAACCGTTAGGCCCTCAGGGGTCTCGTGGGTTCGAATCCCACTCCCTCCGCCATGTAGTAGAGCTCACGATGTTCGCTCACAACATGGCAAGCCACATACATCTGAATAATAAGAAAACTCTTACTACATGGCTCCGCAAACAGCTACGCCGGGGTAGCGGAAAATAAAAGGTGTATCTGCTTCTAGTTATGTTGTAGCGATACACCATGCTACACTCACACTTTTGCCTCTCTGTAGCCAAATGCCTAAGAATTCACTGCACGAGGACAGGACCTAAAATAGCACTGTACAACATTTCCAATGCTCTGAGACCTAGGAAGAAAGGGGAAAAAAAGGTATACTGTATAGATTTCTTCGGTGTTTCGCTACAACCAAAGAAACAGACAAATACACACATGCACACAACCCCTGCTACACGAGAGGACATCCTGCAACTGCTGGAGCTAGCGCTCCTGCAGGAACAACCCAAAGAAGTAACGGAAAGACTGCAGTGGTTTTTGCGTTACGCAGAGCACGCTTCCGTCAGCGAAACATGTCGACATTTTGCTATAGCACGTACCACGTTTTACCGATGGCTCAAGCGTTTTGATCCTGCAAACCTTGCTACACTGGCAGATGCACCTGTGTATGGAAATGCTGTCATTACGCCTTCCTGTGTTGTACAAAGCAATGCTCAGACAGTGCACAATGCAGCAGGTGCCGAAGGAAATACATTCAGTCATAACTGTCTATTCTGCCGGGTAACTTCATCCCTCCGGCCACTGTGGAAGAAGTTCGGCATATCGCTCGTTCTGCTCAGTGTACTGCTCAATCTTGCATTCCTCTTTCTATATGTTCTTACGGACTCTGCCCTTGCAGCAAGTTCCTGGGGGCCTACACTTCTGGTAAACACCGAAGCATTCCAGGTGATAGACGACAGCGACTCTTCTTCGGATATTTATATCAAATTTGGAGCAACACTTGCAAAAACCCTCACGTTCGAACGCACACTGGATCGTTTCAACTTTAGTGACGATGTCTACGTGACAGGTAATCTAGATGTTTCGGGAACTATGTCCGGTTCTGCAGTGCATGCAGAGAACTTACTTACCTCATCTGGAGACATCCTTTCAGCAACAAATATTACGATCAATTCCGATAACGGTGCAGCAGATGCTGTTCTCACATTTGGAAATGATGCTGCAGCAGAAACTATTACCTTTTCAGATTCTACAAACAGATTTGAATTGAGTGACGACATCTACACAGCCAATACACTCACTGTGGATGGAGGTGTGACATTTGGTTCCACGATGACTATTGGGGGTGTTGCTTACACCTTCCCTGCATTTGATGGTTCTGCTTCCGGAAGGGTACTTGCAACAGACAGTGCCGGAAACCTTTCGTGGACAGCTGCAGGGGGAGCAGATACGAATACGACATACGTAGCAGGGCAAGGTCTCACACTCACTGCTGATTCAGAAAATACGTTTAAGGTAAACAGTACGCTTACGGGTACCCTTGTGAACTTCATTGCCGTTTCCGGTGCTACTCTGCATGCGCAGGATTTGCTTACATCTTCCGGAAATATTCTCTCTGCAGCAAATATCACTATCAATTCCGATAACGGAGCGGCCGATGCCGTGCTGACGTTTGGCAATGATGCCGCTGCAGAAACAGTACGGTTCTCCGATACCACCAATGGTTTCATTTTCTCTGACGATGTGGAAGTACAGGGAACGCTCTCGGGTGCGAACCTGAATGTGATGGCGGGAGGAAACTCCTACATTATGGGGAGTGTAGGTATTGGGAAGAATAATCCGGGAGGAAAATTGGATATTCTAGGCAATACTTTAACATCTGGTGGAACAGACGACGTAGGCATCCGGTTCATGCAAACACTAAATGACACAGGGGGACCTGGTGGTTCAGATACCTACACAGCCTTCAAAATGAATCTTACAGGAAGCAGCTTGAACGGATGGAATAAGGTTAACTTTGCTGACTTCCGCAAAAATAATGTGAGCAAGTTCGTGGTCAACCAAAGCGGTTCTCTCTCTCTCAGTGGTACCATTACACTGTTTGGAAAAAATGATGCATCAACATCAGATAGATATATTCTGGACACAAAATCACAATTCCGCAGCATTTTCCTTGTAAATGACGACAAGTTAAACACTGCAGTAAACGGCGCTGGGAATTCTGTAATTATTGGATCCTACGCTGGATCTACATCTGCGACAGGAGATGACAACGTGGTTATAGGTGCTGTAGCAGCCGGATCTTTAGCATCTGGCGAATCGAATATAATTATTGGAACTTCTGCATTACAAAAACCCGGTAATTACAACATTGCCATAGGGAAAAATGCAGGCAACAGTGGGGATGGTACCCTAGACGGAAACGTATTTATTGGGACTTCAGCAAAAAACAGCGTTGCCGATATTGACTACTCTGTTGCCATCGGCTACGAGAGTCAGGTAACGGCGAGCAATCAACTTGTAATAGGGAGTGACGGCAATGGCTCTATAGACAATGCCTACTTTGGTCAGGGAACCATAAAAGCATCTCCAACCGGCATTACCATAAATGCCACAGGAGGAAATGGAACCAACAATATGGGTGGACATTTGCGCTTTGCCGGAGGTAAGGGAACAGGAAGTGCTTCGGGAGGATCTATCATCTTTCAAACATCCGATGCCGAAGCCAGTAGTTCTACACTGCAGTCGCTGACCACTAAGATGATACTGGACCGCTTGGGGAATGTGGGAATAAACGATTCCACGCCTCAAACTAGACTCGATGTTGCCGGTGGTATTTCCGGAACAGCTCTTAAGATTACGGGTGCGACTACTCTTGGTTCATCCGTGACCCTCAATGGAGTCACCTACACCTTCCCCGAAAATGATGGATCTTCTTCCGGAAAGGTACTTGCAACAGACAGTGCCGGAAACCTTTCGTGGACAGCTGCAGGGGGAGCAGATACGAATACGACATACGTAGCAGGGCAAGGTCTCACACTCACTGCTGATTCAGAAAATACGTTTAAGGTGAATGCGACTCTTACGGGTACGCTGCTGAAGTTTGGAACCATCTCAGGAGCTCTGCTGGTGCACGCACGGGATAAGTTGAGTTCGTCCGGTACCCTGCTTATAGGAGGTGCAACAACACTCAATGGCACACTCACTGCCAAGAGTACTGCAAGCTTCCAAAATACAGCAGATTCCACAACAGGTTTCCAGGTGCTAGATGCAGATGGAGGCACACCGATCTTCAATGTGGATACAACGAATGAAAGATTGGGAATTGGAACAGATAGTCCACAGGAAGCCCTGCATGTTGCAGGAAATCTCTATATCAACCCAACAGGGGGTGCGCAGGACTACATCGTAAATGGCAGAGTGAATGTTTTAACTTTCCAGGGACAAAGTTCTGCAACAGACTCCAATGTGGAATTCTATAGTAAAGACGGTGATGGCACCGACAGCGTTGGATTCAATATCTTTGGCAAGGGAACACCTGCCGATGTCAATAACGCTGAATACTATCACATTTGGTATGACGCATCCAACGCAGTTGCTCGTATAAATACCGAATCACTGGGCTCGGGTACAGACCGTGACATTCGTATTGGTGCAGGTTCTGATTCTGCAAACCATCTTTCTGTAACTACACAGGGAAACATTGGTATCAACGATACTACACCGCAAACTAGACTCGACGTTGCAGGAGGTATTTCCGGAACAGCTCTTAAGATTACGGGTGCGACTACTCTTGGTTCAACCGTAAACATAGGAGGAGTTACCTACACCTTCCCCGGAGCCGATGGCTCTGCTTCCGGAAAGGTACTTGCAACAGACAGTGCCGGAAACCTTTCGTGGACAGCTGCAGGGGGAGCAGATACGAATACGACATACGTAGCAGGGCAAGGTCTCACACTCACTGCTGATTCAGAAAATACGTTTAAGGTAAACAGTACGCTTACGGGTACCCTTGTGAACTTCATTGCCGTTTCCGGTGCTACTCTGCATGCGCAGGATTTGCTTACATCTTCCGGAAATATTCTCTCTGCAGCAAATATCACTATCAATTCCGATAACGGAACGGCCGATGCCGTGCTGACATTTGGCAATGATGCCGCTGCAGAAACAGTACGGTTCTCCGATACCACCAATGGTTTCATTTTCTCTGACGATGTGGAAGTACAGGGAACCCTCTCGGGTGCGAACCTGAATGTGATGGCGGGAGGAAACTCCTACATTATGGGGAGTGTAGGTATTGGGACAGCTTCACCAGGAACATACCTACACGTCTTTAAAGGATCTGCAGGGGCAGATTATGTCGCAGAAAGTAACTCCGTAGGCATTTACGAATCAAATGTAGATAGTTTCCTAGACTTTACAGCGCCGGGCAATAAAACAGCAGGATTTAGATTTGACGTTGGTGCGGACTCACAGGGATTCTTGGCCTATGATGGTGCATCTGCTGGAGCTACACCCAACACATTCAGGTTTGGTGCAGGTGCACAGAATAGACTCGTAATCAATGGCACTAGCGGAAATGTTGGTATCGGAGATACAACGCCTAATGCGAGACTGGACGTAGCAGGAGGTATCACCGGTTCAGCACTGCAAGTCACCGGGACTGCAAGATTTGACTCTACAGTAAGAATAAATGGAGTCACCTATACCTTCCCAGCGTTTGATGGCTCTGCATCCGGAAAAGTTTTGAAAACAAACAGTGCAGGAAAATTAAGCTGGAGCGCAGATTCGGGATCTTCCTACACAGCAGGGCAAGGCCTTACTCTTGGCAGCTCAACCTTTAAAGTGAATTCCACACTTACAGGCACGCTGCTGAAATTTAGCACTGTTTCGGGTGCTCTGCTCGTTCATGCACGGGATAAGCTGAGCTCATCGGGAACCTTGCTTGTTAACGGAGCAGCCACGTTTAACTCCACTGTAAAACTCGGAGGAGTCACCTATACCTTCCCAGCGTTTGACGGCTCTGCATCCGGAAAAGTTCTGAAAACAAACAGTGCAGGAAAATTAAGCTGGAGTGATGACAATACCGGTGGAGGTGGAGGCATTTCGTTTACAGATGCCGCATCATACTTTGTAAACGATGGAGGAGACACCATGACTGGTGGACTTCTGATTACAAGCACAAACAATGGTGCTCTAACGGTTGAAAATGGACATCTCTTAGAAGTTGCCGGAGCAATGTCCGGTGCATCTATTCACGCACAGAGCATGCTAACATCCAGTGGACAACTCATTGTAAAGTCTTCACTCAAGAAAGGCTCCGGTGCGGTCATCATAGTCTCTGCAGAAAGACAAACTGGTGCGTACATTTTTGCTTCCGGTGCGGCTGTTCTGGCTTTGGACTCTCCACAGGGTAGTTCGAGATCCGGAACCGGTACGAGTCCGCACATTGCATTCGGTTACAACGGATACTTTGATGTGAAACTTTTCCGATCGGGCTACCGTGGTTCCGGCGAACTCGTTCTGCGAACAGAGGCTAATGGGAGTATTTTGAACCAAAATGTGTTCCGGATTGTCACAAGCGACCCTGCGCAGAGTGGATTTGACCAAAACATCTTCAGATTTACAACCTCCGGTAACGCCTTTGCAGACGGTTCCTTTACAGGAAACGGTGCGGACTACGCCGAGTGGTTCTACTCAGACGATACCCTTACGTTTGGAGATACCGTGTGTATAGACACCAGGAGAGAAAATTCTGTACGTCTCTGTGAAAAAACCGCAGACGAAAACCTGATGGGCGTGGTTTCCAGCCCCACACAAGCCGCTTTTATTGGTAATGCATTCTGGGGAATAAACGGCGAACCAGGACAACACTACTACCTCATAGCACTGTTGGGACAGGTAAAGACTCTGTATTCCACCGAGAATGGGACTATTCTCCCGGGTGATTCCCTCACATCCGCAAGCGTAAAGGGTCTGGCGCGTCGCGCCGATGCCGGAGAACCCACATTGGGTGTGGCACTGGAGGGTTCGGCCAACCATACCGAATCCATAAAAGTGCTCATTTCCCGTAAAAACTCATCGCTCACTGCAGAAAAAGTCGATGAGCGCGTACGCAATACCGTCTCCGAACTGGGCATAGACGATGAGATCAACACAAAAATAGAGGACCTGCTGCTTCCGGGAGGCATGCGCAGGAGCTCAGATGAACGCCTGAAGATCAACATCACCACACTGGAAAACAGTCTGGATATCATTCAGGCTCTGCGCCCGGTGAAGTACCACTTTAAGCCCGACTATCTTCAGAAACATCCTGCAGTCGAAGACAGAGAGTACTTTAACTTCATAGCGCAGGAGTTCCGGCAAGTCCTGCCGGATAGCGTGTACGAAGACAGAGACGGGTTCCTTGCTATAGATACATCCTCCGTGCAGCCCTACCTCGTAGGAGCCGTGCAGGAGCTTGCAACACGGGTGGAGAACCTGGAATCGAAACTTGTCTCCGGAGAGGATGCAGGCAGTGTGCTCTCCATCCCGGAGAACGGTAGCATCGAAGTTACTGCAGGGTACCACCAGCTAGCAAGTGTAGAAGGCAGAAGCCAGAGCATGCTCAGCAAAGTAGAAGGTGGTGTAGTGGGGCAGGTACTTGTACTCAAGCCTAAGCAGGATCAAAAAATAACCCTCCGTATCTCAGCAAATCTTCTGCTGACCAAAGACTTCGAAATGCAGAGTACGGACGATATGATCGTCCTACTCAAGGTGGAAGGTGACCGCTGGGTAGAGCTGACCCGCAGCCAAGGGAAGACATCCGATATGGTGGATCTCTTCTCCGGGTGGAGGAAGGAATTAGAAACCGTGGATGAGTAAGACACTTCTGCAGGCTGCCTGGATCGCGCTCATACACCTGTAGTATACTCAAGGTAGGAGTCTCTCAGCTACTTCTGGGCCTGTATTTGCACACCCCACTCTGCGAGCGCGGAGCGCAAGGCGGCTATGTCATGGAGGGAGTCGTCATACCAATACGTCTGCATACCCATAGCCGCAGGTACGGAAAGGTTGCGCTGTTGATTGTCTATAAAAACTGCCTCCTCCGGCTGACAATTGCACTGCTGTAAGGCAGCATCAAAAATCACTGGAGTACCGTCATGCTTGAGTGCACGTACATCTGCAGAGACAATAATGGGATCAAATAGGTTCTCTAGCTGCATATCTTCATCCATGAGCCTCATGCGCTCTAGAGGATTGTCCGTGATCATCCCAAGAACATAGTGCCCTTTCAGGGCTCTGCACAGGGCAAACATCTCCTCATTTTTGGTCACAGTGCGGAGTGCATGCCTGAGTAAGGTAAAGGAAATTTCTGTGCCTATACAACTGCAGAAATCATGCCAAACATCAGAGTATGTTTAGGATGATTGCAGGAGAGATTTGCAGTGCTTCGTGTAGCACTGCATGACTACATCCGGTGAGAGTGCGGGTACTGCTTTGCAGAGATTCCGGCAAATCGTACCGCTTCCATTAAACTCCGTTGTCAGCACTCCATCAAAATCAAAAAAGATAGCTTTGATCATATACCAGGCTGAGTATAGCAGATATTCCCTGTTTGTTTCCTCACTCACAGGTCAGAGCAGAAAGCCACTGTACAGCTTCTGGATGGTACGCGAATGTGGAGCTCTTTGTGTACACGGAGGAAGACGCAGACGAAAGAGCTGTTGCACTCCCCTCCTCTGTACCGCTATAGTGCGTGCCTATGAGAAATATTACTGATGCCCGATCCGCAGTTTTTTCGGACAAATGGTTTCTGTTCGCCATTATCGCACTCCTCTTCTCGGTGTACTTCTTTTCCATAAAGCCTACAAAAGCCGTACAAGCATGTCACAACACCGCACAGGCATCTGCCAAGAACGCGATGCAGGCACGTGCGCAGCAGAGCCCCGAGAACCCCGACTTCCAGCGCGCACTCCAGGCCGGCATGTTTGTGGACCAGGACTACGTGACCTTCTACAGGAACTGTATTCGCACACGCGGTTACACGCAGTAGTACAAAAAGATCCCACCCCGTAGGTATAGGATCATTGTGCATACAGTGGAGTCTTCACACTATCCTGATTTGTTTGTGGTATTCCAGTTGAGGCTTATAGAACCGGCGTTTGCCTGAGCAGCGGTAGCATTGGTAGCAGCTAGCTTGACCATAACTGTAATGTAACTGTCCGGCGTGTAGGTGCCTGTACTTTCCGGTCCTGTTATATTCGCTGTTGTCCAGTTGGATCCTGCAAGAGCACCTGTGCCCAGTGGTACGAGCGCACCGGCAGTATCGTACAGCTTCATACTTACATAGTTCTGTGTGAGAAGAGGTGTTCCAGTTTTAAAGCGGAACTGAATAGGCGTAGGTGCCCAGTTCGCAAAGTTGTGTGGAATCTTCACCCGGGTAGAAACCCAGTAATCCTGCAACGCAGACTGTGTTGTTTTCCATGTGTAGTTGTTTTCCAGGGAGGTAAGGTTACCACCGGATGCAAAGAGCTGACCCACGGCAGTCGAACCGCTCGCGTAATACACGGCATTTGGGTAATCCGGACTCAGAGCAACGGTATTACCCGAACCGTTCTTTATACTGGTCCAGGCCAAATTTCCTGCACCGTCTGTTGCGAGGATCTTTCCGGAAGCAGAACCATCGGCTCCGGGGAATGTGTATGCCACACCACCAATAGTAAGGGTGGATCCGAACACCGCAGCACCGTCCACGGTAATGCTTCCGCTTGCAGTGAGGTTTCCTGTAGTTGCGAGATCATCACTGAACTCGAAACGATCTTCGGCATTGTAGAAGGTAAGTGTCTCATTGGTACCATCGCTTCCAAAGGTAAAGACGGCATTTGCTGCTGTCTGATCCACGTTAATGCTCAAGTTTGCATCGGTGGTAACGGTACCTGTGACATCGAGTGTTCCTGTAATGTTCACATCATCGGAAATATCGAATTCATTGGTTCCATCGTTAAACGTAATGGTTTCATCACCTGCATCGTTTCCGAAGATGAGTTGTGCATTGCCGGTGTCGTCATCGTTTACCTGGAGCGTACCATCGGTAGTCATGTTCCCTACCGTATCGAGCGTGCTGTTAAAGGTTGCAGCACCGTCTATGAGCAACGTTCCGGAGGAACGCAGCTGGTCCCGTGCATGCACGATGGCACCGGAGACCGTGTTGAAGTCAATGAGTGTTCCGGTAAGTGTGGAATTCACACTGAAGGCATTTTCGGAATCGGCAGTCAGTGTAACGCCCTGACCGGCTACGTATGTTGTGTTCGTATCGGATGCGGCAGCAGATGTCCATGAAAGCTGACCGGCGCTGTTTGTGGCCAGCACTTTTCCGGAAGCAGAACCATCGGCTCCGGGGAATGTGTATGCCACACCACCAATAGTAAGGGTGGATCCGAACACCGCAGCACCGTCCACGGTAATGCTTCCGCTTGCAGTGAGGTTTCCTGTAGTTGCGAGATCATCACTGAACTCGAAACGATCTTCGGCATTGTAGAAGGTAAGTGTCTCATTGGTACCATCGCTTCCAAAGGTAAAGACGGCATTTGCTGCTGTCTGATCCACGTTAATGCTCAAGTTTGCATCGGTGGTAACGGTACCTGTGACATCGAGTGTTCCTGTAATGTTCACATCATCGGAAATATCGAATTCATTGGTTCCATCGTTAAACGTAATGGTTTCATCACCTGCATCGTTTCCGAAGATGAGTTGTGCATTGCCGGTGTCGTCATCGTTTACCTGGAGCGTACCATCGGTAGTCATGTTCCCTACCGTATCGAGCGTGCTGTTAAAGGTTGCAGCACCGTCTATGAGCAACGTTCCGGAGGAACGCAGCTGGTCCCGTGCATGCACGATGGCACCGGAGACCGTGTTGAAGTCAATGAGTGTTCCGGTAAGTGTGGAATTCACACTGAAGGCATTTTCGGAATCGGCAGTCAGTGTAACGCCCTGACCGGCTACGTATGTTGTGTTCGTATCGGTAGCTGCAATAGTAATGGTATCGGTTGTGTCATTGGTCGTAATAGTAATGTTGCTTCCCTCGGCAAGAGTAAGAGTATCGGTAGATGCGTCTGCTACAACACTATTTTGACCGGAGACCGCAAAGGTCTTGAAGAGATCCGGACTGGCTGTTTGAGCCGTCCATGAAAGCTGACCGGCGCTGTTTGTGGCCAGCACTTTTCCGGAAGCAGAACCATCGGCTCCGGGGAATGTGTATGCCACACCACCAACAGTAAGGGTGGATCCGAACACCGCAGCACCGTCCACGGTAATGCTTCCGCTTGCAGTGAGGTTTCCTTCTACGTGGACGTCATCCGTAAACTGGAAACGGGCATTGGTTACATCCCACCGCAATATTTCATTGGCACTGTCACCAAATCGCAACTCTATATTTGTGGATCCGTCTCCATCGTCAATTATCTGGAATGCCTCTGTATTCACCAGAAGTGTAGGACCCCAGGAACTTGCCTCTGCTACAGACGGTAAAAGACTGGCGAGCAATACACCCACCGCAAGAGTGGCTATACGCTTTTGAATGTTATGGAATAGATGAGGTGACATGATGTCTTTTTTTATATGTGTGACCGATTCTTTCCATTCGATCGAACCATTATACCTCTTTTTCTCTCTCTCGGTAAGGAATGACAACTTGACATATATATAAAAGATGTTTGCCGATTTATGAATACACGCCACCCTTGATATAGGACCATTCATCTCCTATGGAGAAAATACGACAGATCCTCATCGACTACGGACTCTGCAGTAACTCAACATGCTTCATTTTCAACGCACCCAAGTGCATCTGAAAATCATCTTTCGCATACAACTTAAACTTGATAAGGAAGTCCTGTTCAGGGGTCCAAGTGGGAGTTCCCTCAAAAGCAATGTTTGAAGTTGTCCAACTGGTATTCGCCAGCTCAGTAGTGGAACCTGAAAGAGTCACGGGTGATCCGTTCGTATCAAAAACAGAAATATCCATCTTGTTGTTTGTGGTATCTGCTGAGGTAGAGCGGTACGTAATGCTCAGGGGATTTCTTGCCCAGCGAATATAGTCCACAGGAACTGCAATACGTACGATCACATCGTAATCCTGCAGAGACGTAATAGAGCTCGTCCAGAGGTAGTAGTTATTTTTGGAGGTGTTGTCATGCTCGGCATAGAGTTGCCCCACATTGTTCGTGGCATCTCCCTGGAAGGTGGTATTTGCATACTCCGGTTGGAAGACCTGCTGTACAGCATGCTCTCTGTCATCGCTGCTTAGCACCCGAAGATCCGCAACACTGGTTATGGAACCACCCGTTGCTGTAACCGAAGCCAGGGGAATAAAGCTCTTATCCGTTGGGAATGCACTGCCGATTGTGAGTCCGGTAGAGGTAAAGAAGAGATAGTTGGTCGCCTGGTCTGAAAGATTCACGCTTCCGCTGCCGTCATAGTTCGTTATGGCACTATTGACCCGGTAACTACCGCCCGCAATGCTTACAGTCAGACCCGCTCCGCTGGAGACCTTGAGCTGTGTGCCAGCTGCCTCTGTAAGTGAGGTAATGTCCACGCCGTTAATGAGTCCTGTCACAGTGAGGTTTCCCTGAATGCGTGCATCGTCGTTAAAGTTGAATCGACCGTTTGTGATATCGTAGGTAATCTTTTTGGAAAGAGACGTTCCAAACTGCAACGCTATGCTGTCACCGGCGGAGTCATCGGCATCCAGCACAAACTCGTTGCGATTCGTTCCCGAAGGAATGAGCCCTTCTCCCAAGAGTCCCCCGGAGCCCAGTACAGGAATGGAGCCGCTGCTGGTACCGGTGTCCCGCTGATCCAGAAGATCTGCGTTTAGAGCAAAAGGAACGACATCTATGGGTGAGCGGTCGACTGTATCGTCAGTTGAATTTTGATCCAGAAGCTCATATGCCGTATTGGCATCACCGGAAGATTTTACTTCCACCTGTAAGAAGAGGCTGCCAAGTTGGGCGGTAGTATAGGAGCTGAGATCGGGCAGTGCAGTCCCGCTTCCAAGTTCCACAGTAAAGTAGCCGTTACTATCCGGTGTAACGGTATGCACCTCCTGCCAACTGGCATACTCTGCGGCACCAACATCAATGGATCCTGTGGCAGTAACGTCACCATCCACAAAGTCTGCACTCGTCCACCAGCTGAAGCGCACAGAGTGAGCTGTGGTAACAGCATTGTCACTGCTATCCAGCAGATGTGCATCATAAATGATTTTTTGCGGTCCTGTGGTAGCAGCACCGGCACTTATCACAGGCAGAAGCAGGAGCACGGCAGTACATGCTAGCAGTGCGGAGCCGATGCGGATGAATGTGCGCATCATGAATGTTTTGTTTTTATGAGTAATTTGCGTTTCACCGTCTTTGGATACAGCAGGTGATGCTTAAAGTTCGTTTTTGGTTTTGGGGTTCTGATACTAAAAGTTAAGAGAGGCAAAGTACTCAAAGCCTGAGGAATAGCAATCAGCTGTTTGACTCCTTTCAATGCAAAATGTTTCACAATGTGAGATGCAACAGCAAGAGTGCTTCCTATAACAAACAGACTGAATAGTACTATGCCGTATCCTTTCAGCCCCATATGCGACTGCTGCACGAGCACGTTCCACATGCGTTGTCTTTCTGGTGCTGCACTTCTGAGTACTTCATCCCATGAACTAGAAGATGAGTAGTCCTCTGGATAGTGCACGTCATAAATACGAGAAACAGTATCGAACACTGAAGGAATAGGCTGATCTAACTCCAGATCGATTCCATGAGTGAAGATATCCGGGATGGGAGCCTGAGATTGCTCCTGGGAGACAGTGGCCTGCCCTGCTTCCGATGTTGTTTCGGATGCGAGTTCCGGTGTTCTTTCTGCTGCAGGCTCCTCCTTCACTTGTTCATCTACAGACTCAGGTGGCTTTTTAACGCCCTCTTCTGGAGCAGCCGGCTTGGTCCCCTCTTCTGCCGTGGATGGCTTCTGTACACCCGGCACAGTCACAGAGGGTAATGTTCTGCGACCACCTCCACCGCTACTGCCACCTCCGGTATTAGAAGATGGACTACCGCCGGAAGAAGAACCTCCACCGGAAGAAGACTGTACCTGTACTGCAGGTGGTGCAGACACTATTTGGAAACTGGTACTTGCTAGCGGCACACTCTTCCATGTCATTCCCCCTTCATTCAGACTAAAGGAGCCAGATGTCTTGGCACCTCCATCTGCAGTACCTGGGAACTCTGTATAGAGGCGGAATGAGGTACTTTCTGCCGCAATGGCAAATTCACAGCTGAATGCGAAGGATGCAGCAACTACGAGGAGTGTAAAGATGCGCATGCCAGTGGAGATGTATGTGGTACGCATGGCTAGCTGCTGAATGTGGGAGAAATACCAAAGACCTCACCAACCGTTTCCGGAGGTATGGGATCTTCTGCTTGCTGTTTTTCATGTACGAAACTTGATTGTCTCTGTCTCTCCGCAGCCTCCTTTCGCTTTCGACGATGTGCAGGAGTCTCTGCAAAGAAGAATCCCTGTCTCGCAATAACGCGACCAACCGTGGCACTGGATATGCGAACGCCATGATCTCTCTGCAATGACTCAGAAATCTTGTCTTTAGATATGAGCGGCTCTGCGACTCTGCACTGCCTGATGAGCGTGACCACATGAAGAGGTGTCTCCGGCTCGCGCACATTCTTGGGCCGACGGGATTCCTCCTCCAGGGTAGAAAGATCAGATGCACGAAACCGCTGCGCCCAACGCAAAAATGTACTGCGTGCTATGCCGTAGTACCGACAGGTCAAACTCACATTTGTGTTGTGCGTGAGGTAGTACTCAAACCAGCGCAACCTCTTGCGAGCGTCTACCGAAAGTTCCAAGCGGGTCGCGCGTCGCTGCAAACTCCGCACCTCCTTGAGGTTCCAACGAAATGCCTTGTGCTTTCTTGTGTATTTTGAAGCCACTCCTGTTTGTGTGATTTTGTGATGAAAACCATGTCTAGTATAGCATTGTTAAGTTCTCTTGTCCAACATCATTTTGATCTTTTAACACTATTTTCAATAAAGATTTTGATGTTTTAGATATTTTGATGTAACAGATGCATCTGATATTTCCGCTGAACAGAGATCTGCGCTTCATTTTAAAATGATCAGATACAAGTGGCTGATGTCTCTGTATCTGATCTTCTCTTTTTCTCTGGGGCTCAAAGAAAATTATACAGACTAGAACATTCGTTCTCTGTTGTTTTTGATCCTTTAGCAGCTTGAAATCACTGTTTTAAATTACAATAACACATGTATTTTCCTCTTTCTTTCTGATCTTCCTGTGAACGTAAACCTACAGAAACAATTACTATACTATAATTTTTGCTCAAATCAACAATTCCACCCCGCACACCATTCTTCCTTCCATACAAAATACGGAGCAGCTCCATAGGAAGAATGTAGCTGTTGTTATTGATCTTCTCTCATGCATATAAGAAAATATCTACTTACTCCATCTTGGAAATCCCATTATCTCCAAATCTGTCTGATCATTTCCCATGCAAAGCAAAAGAAAGAACAGAATACTAGCGAAGTCAGATCTATGGTCTGTAGTAGTACATTTGTTCATGATGAATTTGATAGGAATCACTGTGATCTTTTCTTTTAAAATGGGGCTGAATGATATTTTATCTCTACAATATTTTTGAGGGTGCACCAATGTGTTTGATCTTTTACCATGCGTATTATAATTACAATATATATTGTAATTTTGTAAAAATTTCCTTTCTATCTGATCATTCATACAGAGACAGTAACTATTGCTCATTCGGAAGACTAAACATCTGAACAATGAAACTGAAGAAAGCGGTTTTTGTTACAGTCATCAGTGGCATAGAACAGTTTTGAACCTTCTCAGAGACTTTTATTTAAGGCTTGTAGGCAGGAGATCCCTTTGCTACTCTTTTATTGTTTTCGTGATCTTCCTCACTACTTCCATGCACTCACACAGTTCAGTCATCACAGTAAGGCAGAAGACACTGTGTACCCATTCTGTCTCCGGAGCACTCCTGAGCTTGCTTCTTCTACTCACACCTACTCTTGTATCTGCTCAGCAATCCTTCAGTGACCTGCCGGAAGATCATTACGCCTTTTCCGCTGTAGAGTTCCTGAAAGAGAATGGCATCATATCCGGATACAGTGACGGTACATTTAAACCCGAAAAGAAAGTAAACCGAGCAGAAGCGCTCAAAATTTTGCTTGGGAGTTTGGTTACGCAGGAACAACTCAGTCTCGCAACCGGTACAGACTTTACAGATGTTCCTGCAGGCAGTTGGTTCCTCCCGTACGTTGAAATTGCAAAAGTGAACGGCATTGTGGACGGTCCGCCTAAAAAGACAGCCTTTCAGGGAGAAAAGCCTGTCATCAAAGTTGAATTCATTAAAATGCTTCTTCTTGCAAATAAGATAGATCCGAATTCGTACAGTGAAATACGCCTCCCTCTTTCCTCCGATGTAAACAACGTAGAGGAGTGGTACTACCCCTACCTACGGTATGCGTTTACCTCTTCCATGATCATGATTGGCCAGGATGGTCTTTTAAAACCAGGAGAAGAACTTACCAGAGGACAAACAGCAGTTCTCCTCCACCGGTTCCTTATGTACAAGGGTAATCGTCGGACCCAGGCACTCCTCTCCGAAACAGAGAATGAAATACTCGTGATACTTGCCATGTTAGAAGCCAACAACGTTGAACAAGCTGAATTTGCATCTGCCAGAGCTCTTCTTGCCGCACGCGGTGCGCATACCAGCAAACCCAATGAGCCCATCGTCATCGGAGCTCTGAAGACGGCAGAAGCTTTTCGTGCATTGGTACGTGGGTATCGCAGCGGATTAAATAAGGATTACACACAAGTTGAAAAACTTGCAAAGGACGCATGGCATCTCGGTGAGCAGGCCAAAGATGCTTCCACCGATCTCGGCACTCTCGCAGACCAGGTACAGAAGATCTCACAGAATATGGCAGAGAGTGCGCGTGCAGAGATGTCCAAAACAGAGTAATCTGCAGGAAATATGCCCCTACAGAAACCCCTCCGTTTCAGCGCCTCGGCCATCTCCGGCGCAGGTCGGGGGCGTGAATACGGTATACCTACTATCAACGTGAATCTTGCCGCTGTTCCGGAAGAAATGGAAGAGGGCATTTATGCGTGTTTAGTGGAACTGGGAGATGATCCTAAGCGTTATATGGGTGCCATGCACTTCGGCCCGCGTCCTGTGTTTCAGGATTCTCGAGCGTGCGAAGTACATGTACTGGATACGGACATAGAGACCCCACCCGCGGAGGTGACCATTACAGTTGTGGCGTACCTGCGTTCGATTCAAAACTTTGGTTCCGTGGAGGAGTTAAAAGAGCAAATACTGGAGGATATAGAGCAATGTCGTGCTATTCTTGGTGCGTCATGAAAGAGCAACTCAGGGCATTGGTCTCCCACAGAAACCCTCTTCGGTTGGGCTGGCACTACGCAAGGGCATGGGCCGCAGCACTCCTCTGTGGGTTTCCGGCTCGTTCACTCACTGTCATAGGCATTACAGGTACAGACGGGAAAACAACCACAGTAAGCATGGTGACGCACATCCTGCTTGTAGCAGGAAAAAGAGTGGGTTCAGCGTCCACCACATTTTTTCAGGTAGGAGAAAAACGTGAAGAGAATGCAACACATCAAACCTCCATGCAGCCCATGGTGCTCCAGAAGTTTTTACGTCGTCTTGTCCACGAGAAGTGTGAATTTGCAGTTATTGAAATGTCCTCACACGGTTTGGTCCAGGGGCGCGTGCATCATACATTTCCCTCCGTTTCCGCTATCACCAATACGTCGCGTGAACATTTGGACTACCACGGAAATATGCAGCAGTACAGAAAAGATAAGGGGAACATCTTTAGAATGCTGAAGGGAAAAGGTACAAAAGTACTCAATGCGTCTGATGAAAGTTTTGCTCTCTACAAAATTATTCCTTCTCAACGAACTATCACATACGGCTCCCCCGGGACAGATATGTGGCTTTCTGACATATCCTTAAGGGAAACAGAATCCTCTGCTACCCTGCACACAGGGAAAGGGGGAAATGTACAACTCACTTTACCTGTAGCAGGATCATTCAATTTGGAAAACGCTCTCTGTGCCATATCCTGTGCCCAGACTGTCGGTATTCCACTAGAGATGTGCGTACAGGCACTCCGCAGCTTCCGGAGTCCTCCGGGGCGCCTGGAGTGCATAGACGAGGGTCAGGGTTTTAGCGTTTTCGTGGATTTTACTGTTTCACCTCAGGCCTATGCAAAAATTCTCACTACTCTCCAATCCCTCGTAAAAGAAAGCGGGAGAGTGCTAGTTCTCTGCGGAAGCTGTGGCAACAGAATGAAGGAGAAACGCCCGGAAGTCGGACGCATAGTAAGTGAACATGCAGATGTCGTTGTGGTTACCGAAGATGAAACCTACGGCGAAGATCCTCATGCCATACTGGAAGAAGTCTGGGCAGGCATAACACAAGAGTCGTGTCAGGCACACAAGATCTTTGACCGTCGTAAAGCCATAGAATGGATCCTGCGAGAAGCAAAGCCCGGAGATGCCGTTGCCCTCTGCGGTATGGGACCCTATACCAGTTTTACAAAGCTGGAAGGTTCTATTCCCTGGAATGAGGCGAAAATTGCCCGCAGCGTCTTACGCAGTTTGAACCACGAGAGTGAAAAGATTCTGTCTGATATTCTCCAAGAAACTCTGACCATACATCATTCAGAATGACTCTATGTCCCACAGCACACCAGCTGTCATTGTGGGCATAGACGAAGCGGGCCGTGGAGCACTTGCAGGACCCGTGGTTGCCGCTGCATGTGTAGAAATACCAGAACTCTCTGCGCAGGCATGTATTCGCGACAGCAAACAACTACAGCCTCAAAAGCGGGAAAATGCCTATGCATGGATTGCAGAGCACTGTCTGTGGGGAATCGGCAGTGTAGACGCAGCAATCATCGATGAAAAAGGCATTCTGAGTGCAACGGAGCAGGCCATGCAGACGGCAGTGGCAGACCTGGAAAAATCGGTTACCCCGACGTATCTTCTTATTGATGGCAGAGACAAATTCTGGTTTAACTACCCGCATAGCTCCATTGTTCGGGGTGATACCTCAGAACGGTGCATCGCTGCGGCATCCATACTTGCAAAAGTAACACGAGACCGGCTGATGGTAGAGTATGGCAGAAGACTGCCGTACGGATTTGAAATCCATAAGGGCTATGGTACAAAATCCCATTTCGCAGCCATACAGAAGCATGGCCTCTCCATTCTTCATCGAAGAACGTTCCTAAAAAATAGAACAACCCACAGTGCTCCTACGCGCAACGGGTTAGAGTGGAACCCGTACCAAAACGATGCGCTGCCCTCCAGAGAATCACCCCCGCTACAAACACCGGAATTGTCAGTACCTGTCCCCGCGTCAGTTCCATGACTCCAATATCTACAAGCGGATAGTCCTGTACCCGAATGAATTCGATGAGAAATCTTAGCATTCCATACAGCATAAGAAACAGAGCACAGGTTTTTCCGTAGTGCTGCGTCTTGAGAGGCACAAGATGGCGATAGCAAAGGGTTGCAATGCATAGATCCTTTGCCACCGCATACAGCTGTGTAGGATGCCGCAGCCCCTCTACTCCGGGTATACGAATGCCCCAGGGAAGATGCGTCACTGAACCATACAACTCCAGATTAATAAAGTTACCCACACGTCCCAATGCCAAACCTAGTGCCACCGGCACAACCAGAACGTCTGCAAACTGCACCAGCGGAATGGATCGTGAACGCACAAAGAACAACGTGCACAGAAGCACTCCTATAAATCCTCCATGGGAAGACATCCCTCCGTGCCATACTTTCACGATCTCCAGAGGATTATCTGCAAGAAGATGCGGTGCATAGAAGAGCACGTATCCAAGACGCCCACCAACCAATACTCCCATCACCGCCCAGGAAAGGTACGCAGACCAGTCTTCCTGTGTGAGTCGAAAACCTCTGTACTTCTGCAATCTCGGCAATAGCTTATAAGCCATAAGAAAAGACACCAGGTAGAGCAAACCGTACCAGTAGATGGAAAAACCAAAAACCTCCAGTGCGACCCTGCGGGTGGGAAAGAAATGAATCATATTAGGTGCAGGTTACTTCCAGTAACGGGTAGCCACTCAGTTGGCGAAAGCATGGGTCCTGAAGGAACGTCTCTGCAGCATCTCCGTAAAAGTCAAAAAAGAGAGGCGTGATAAGAAAGTATACGGGCCCCCGCGCAATCCTTGTGATTTCTTTGAGCAAATGCACACGCTCTTCATGCGAACCATAAATAACCTCAACCCATTTATCATAGTCGAGCCATTTCATACCAAAGATCCCGGGACCCATAACACGGTAATCCGTAAGCCACCCGCGCAACCAGGTAGTAGACTTATTCTCCAGAGTCATCACAAGTGCATGTTCGGGGAGCTGAACGTGGGAAACACTTCGTACAATCTGAAAAGTCTCGGCATCAATATCTACCGTACGCATAGCAAACACCTGGAGTGAAAGGTATGCCTGCAGAATGAAAAGCAGTACCAGAAAGGCATGCCATAGAATATGTGTATTTTTCTTCCACACATCCACAACACCATATGCGGCAAAAGGAAGCAGAAAGAAATCCAAAAGGAGGAAGAACCGTAAGTAGAAGTAGAGCCTAAAACACACAAACGCGGCAGACCACAAAACGGCAAGAGACCAGAGAGAAAGATGACGATCACGGAGCAGAATACGTACGAAACCGTACGCTCCACAGAACAGTACAACGGCATTCATCCGGAGGTAGAACACAGGTGAGGGGAACGATCCCGAAGGGGCATCGTCTCCCCGCAGAGTAAGAATTTTTTTAAGATGCGGAACAATAGCCTCCTGCCAAACAGGCAGATACACAATTGCTGCAACCAAAACGAGAAGTAGCCCTATTCCCGTTGCTCTTTGCCAACGAGGATCCCGCCAGTGCTGAAGCATACGGAGAAACCACCATGTTCCAGTAACAAGGGCAAACAAGAGACCCGTCTGATTATGTGTTACCAGACAAAGAATTGCAGGGAGAAGCGCCCACCAGGATCTCCGTTGTAAAAAATGGAAAGCCAGAATCATAAAGAACAATGCAAGGTACGTCTTCCAGTACATGGCGCTAAAACCATCGTAGTAGGGAGCAGAAAGTGCACCCATCAAAAGCACACAGGCTCCTACAGCACGACCCTCCCGTTTTGCCGTTACAACGGAAAGGGCACATAAGAGTACTATGGTCATTGCATTCCATATCCAACCGATGAGCCAATCGGCCGGCACGCCCAGACGCATCAGAATACTGGAGAAGAAGAAGAGCCCGAGAGGATGTGCGTACGCCCAACTATCCATTGGGGCCAGTACGAATGGAGGGAACCCCAGAGCATGACGAACAAACAGGTATCGGTAGATGCCGGGGTCGTATCCGAGAGGCAGATCAAAGAGTACAAGGGGCGCAAGAAACTTTGCAGCAACCAGGAGCAGAAAGAAGACCGTGAGGCAGGTCGTAGGCGCGAGCTTTCGCAGGAGAGCAGGCATCATTGCGCAGAGTATACTTGCTTCAGGCATTCCTGTAACGCCCGAATGGAATGGTCGTAGGCAAAACGTGTGCAGACCTCCGCTCGAGCACACAAAGCAATATCTTTTCCCTTCTCTGTATCAGCCAGATACTCCTGTATTGCCTGTACCCAAGCACTTTGATTTCCCGGCTCTATCAAAACACCAGTACGGGCATCCGTCATCAGTGAACGGAGGCCATCTGTATCACTCGCAAGCACAAGTGTTTCACTCGCCATTGCTTCCGTAGCTGTAAGACCAAATCCCTCGAGAAAAGACGGGCACAGAAGCATTCGTGCACTCTGCACAAGGGCAATAAGTTCGTTTTGCGGAAGAGAAGGAATTCTTTGCACAGATAATTTCTTACGTAGAATCAGCCGATCAATTTTTGCTGCCTGTATTCCATCACCCACCAGTATCAGCGTTGCCTGCGGAGCTTGTACCTGTACGCGTTCCCAGACGCGCAGAAGGAATAACACTCCCTTACGCTGCTCCAGACGGGCTATACAGACACACAGGTTTTTGTCTTTTACGGTTTTTGTGGGCACCCACGGTTGCAGAGGAATAAGCTGTGGAAGCAGCGTCACACGACGTTCATCCAAATGGTAAGTACGAAGCAACACCTGTCGCGTATCCTCTGCATAACAAAGAATATGATCCGCTTTGCGCAGCGTCAGACGCTCCAGGGAAACAAAGAGTCTTTTCCACCACTGCCCCGGCACAAGGCGACACTGCTGAGCGTACGTGTGGTATACAACTGCAACAACTTTGCAGCCCTTAGGTTTTCGCAACAGGAAGATACCGCCGGGACCGCAGGGAAAAAGAAGCAGATGACGTGCAGTGCGGTTTATCCAACGCTGGAGAGAAAAAAGAAGAACAGCAGAAAAAGCGATGTGACCTCCAAAACGTCTTGTCCAAGTTGCACTGTTATGGGTACCACCTGTGGAAGAGAGAACACTCACGGTAGTTGGAGAAGATGCCACAAGTGCCGCTTGCATTTGTTGGAACGCACGGCCAAGACCTCCTTTTGGCGGACGATAATCCCAGGTGACCATGCCGATATTAGAGAGTGGAGAAGAGTTCATGATGGTAACGTTGGATGAGCATATCCCAGTCGTAGTGCTCATATGTTGTGCGAATAACGGATGCTCGCCCAAAAGGATGCCGAAGGAGTACATGCACAGCTCGCAGACAATCCTCAGGATCTTCCGGCCGGAAGAATAGCCCCGTCTGGCCTTCTAAAATGGCATCCTGCAGACCCTCGATCCGAGAGGCAATTACCGGCAATCCCCTACTCGTCGCCTCTATACATACAATACCAAATCCTTCCATATCTCCTTGTATGGGAATATTCGGAACAACAAGCACATCTGAGGTAAGAAGCAGTTGATTTCTCTCAGCATCAGATAGGTTTTCTTTCAGAAAAACAGCTGTATCTAGGCCTTTATTATGAACTAATTTTTTGATCAATCTTTCCATTTTTCCTGTGCCTACAACTGTGTATGTAAGGGCAGGATACTCCTCTAAAAGAGTGGGGAGTACAGCGGTAAGAAACCAGACTATGCCCTTGCGCGGAATCAGTCTACCTATACTTAGGAGATGCGGTCCATTTTTGACACTCGCACTTGGCTGCAGAGAAGATTTTTCTTCTGCCTTAATGCCACAAGGAATAACAACCAAATGTGTAGCTGGCACTCCCCTTTCCTGCAAAGCAACGGCAGTCGCATTGCTAATGCATGCAATGCGATCCAGCGCAGGAGCAGAGTGCCTAAGGAGCCACTGGTACCAGCTCTTTGGATACACCACATCCAATCCGAATGCAGTAGCTGTGATCCTGGCATTGGGCACTAGCCAACGAATAAGACGGGCAAGCGGGCTCAACCCCATATCACCTATATGTATGATTCCGCCCTTTCGTGCTACGAAAATACTTTGTAAAACAGCCAGAATGGGGAACAGAAGAAAACCACTCCGTGTTCGCGGACCAAGCAACTTGGCATCACTTCCATAGAGTAGCTGCAAAGAAACCCACAGATCCTGTGTGTATTGCTGCATCCCACCCCTACCGCGTCGTTTCCGTGTGAGAAAGAGTACCTGGCGCATCCCAGGGATCATACGCGGAAACTGCCACCAATGACTAGGAACTGCCCGTAAAAGCAGCCGTGACAACCATACGGTCCTTCGTTGTCCCTATGGGGAAGCAGGTCAAGATTTTCAGAAGCGTCTCAGTATCCTGCTGCAGAAGAATTTCCGTTGCAGAAGGAGATACCACTTCTGTACTCCGCACAGTGTAGGTAAATGTTTTGCCGCCCGCACGCAGAAAGATATCATCACCCGGTTTTAAATCAGGAAGATTCTTAAATAAATGCCCATACTCATTCTGTGCAGCAAAACCGTTCGGAGGGCTGCTGTGTCCCGCAAGGAAAAGCGTACCTCGTGCACCGGGCTCTACAGAATGGGGATACACGACAGCACCTTCCGCTAAACCTACCTGCATCTGCTTTTCCAAAAGTTCCCATGCCCGTAGCTTCCAGTACTTGAGAGAGGGGAGAAAAACAGGCGCCTGGATGCCTAAGGCCGGAATGGAAAGCGCATACTCCTCATGCATTTCCCATTTTTCAAGATCTGTCTCCTCATTCGCTGTTCTCGAAAATGGAACGTTAAATGCAGGCTCTTCCGTGACTTCAGATAGGTCCTCAGATACTTCCTCTACCACAGAAGCAGCAAAGTGAACGGTGTTGTCTACTGTTTGTGCTATTTCCTGAACTACATAACCAGCTGAGGTAAGAAGTCCGTTCCATACCGATGGGGCACGCTGAAATTCATAGCGCTCCAGGTCACGATGCGCCAATACGGCAGTCCAGAAGGCAAAGGAGAACAGCAGGAATCCAAGAGCAAATCCGCAAGCGAGACTTCGTTTTTGTGTCTGTTTCATTAGTTATATTATAACATATTTATGTATTAAATGCAACTATTCGGCTTCTACTGCATCTGTCTGACGGTTTCTGTAGAATGAACGCATGAAGATTTTGGCATTTGAAACATCCTGCGATGAAACGGCCGCATCTGTGGTATTCAATGGAACACAGGTACAAAGTGACGTATTTGCCACATCCAGTGCATGCTTTACGAGCACAGGAGGCGTTGTGCCAGAAGAGGCTGCCCGTAAACAGCTTGAATGCATTGTGCCTGTATTACATCAGGCACTTGAAAAGGCACAAACAGACCCAAGTTCTATAGACGCCATAGCAGTCACAAAAGGGCCCGGTCTTTCTGGGTCTCTCCTTGTCGGAACCACTGCAGCACGCGCACTGGCATCACTCTGGCAAAAGCCGCTTGTTGGAGTGCATCATACTCTCGGACATCTTACCTCTCCCTGGTTGGAATGTGCGGAAACACCGAAGTTCCCTGTACTCTCGCTCTCTGTTTCCGGAGGTCACAGTGATCTGTGGTACAGAACAAGTCACACCCATGGAAAACTGCTGGGACGTACAAGGGATGATGCAGCCGGTGAAGCATTCGATAAGGGAGCATCACTATTAGGGCTGCCCTATCCGGGTGGGCCTGCCATACAGAAAGCCGCAGAACAAGGAAGATGCGATGCCTTTCTCTTTCCAAACCCTTTACATGAAAAGGACACGTTGGATTTCAGTTTTTCCGGTCTTAAAACATCGCTGAAGTACACCATTCGTGATCTGCCGGAAGGAGAATTGGCAACTGTACGTTCAGATCTTGCTGCATCCTACGAATCTGCCATTTGCAAACATCTGCTGCATCGTCTGCAAAAGGCTGCAACCATGTACCCGGACATAAAAGAAATCCATATTGTGGGTGGTGTCTCTGCAAATACAAGACTGCGAACAGTGGCAAGCGATACCTTCAGGACGTGTACGGTACGTTTCCCCTGTAAAATTTCCTACTGCACAGACAATGCCGCCATGATTGGTGCTGCAGCATTCTTTCTGCACAGAGAACTGGGAGATGCATCGTATTTGCCCTTTCAAACAAAAGCCTCACTTGGACTGGAGGAATTGGTAGAAACCACTGTATGACAGCAATGAAAAAATCTTCTCCGTACAGAGGGATACTATCGTCACAGAGCACTGAATACCGGCAATAGTGCTGCAAAAACAATAGCGAGAACGCCAAGGAGTGCGATGATGCGTACGGTCTTCTTTTTCATACTAGGGGTTGGCAGTAAGAACGAGTACTTCGCGGCTTACACTCCCTGCAGTATCCTGTAGCTCCAGTATGACACTGTACGCTCCGGGCCGTTCAAACACATGAATAGGATTCCGCTCATCGGTCTCGGTACCATCACCAAACTGCCACTTAATTTTCGTTGGATTCCCCGTAGAACAGGACATATCAAAGCTCACTCCCAGTGGGGCCTTACCGGAGGTACGGCTTGTGGTGTAGCAAGCATCCAGTACGGGAGAACGAATGACGATGGTCCGGTCTGCTTCAAACCTTTCTCCACTGGTCGTAAAAGCAGCCAGGGTCACTGTGTAGGTACCTGGCGTATTGAAAAGATACTCCACCTGCGCTCCCCCCTGGCGCGGTGCTGCATTTTGGGAATCGCCAAATGTCCACTCAAAACCCGTAATCTCTTTGCCGGGAATCACCGTCTCAGACGCATCAAAACGCACCAGAAGCGGAGCTACTCCTCCATCCGGCTTCATACGTATGCGCACCACAGAACTGGGCTCTTTTACCTCAAGCGAAAGCGGTTTACGCATCACACTCCCCGAAGGGTCATTCCCGATGAGAGTAATAATGTAGTTGCCGGGACGACGATAAATAGCACGGAGTGTATTTTCAGTGGATTCCACTACCGTTGCCTTGGGTGCTTCCCAAAAAAACTCGATGAGCGGCTGGCTTGTGCGCGGAGTCAAATCCACAGTTACAGGAACTTCGGCAGAAAGCTTATCTGACTTAACTTCCGGAAAACCATCAAACTGTAAATCCGGAAGACGCAACACTTCCACCACTTTGACTGTTTCGGAGAGCTTAGCGATTTTGCCGTCGAGTGAGCGCACATCAGCTGTAACCCTGTAGACACCCTTCGAACGGAACGTATGCCCCACCCGGTCACCAATAGCATCTTTTCCGTCATCAAAATTCCACAGAACATCGTTGTGCGGCACATCCGTAACAATGGAAAAAATAACGCCAAACGGAGGAGGGCTTATGAGATACTCCGGCTCTGTGACTATCGCTACCGGGAAGGGAAGAGGCTCCGGTTCATAAATGGTCACCTCCCGTTCCATACGTGTCTGACTCTGGTTGCTGAAGAGAATTTCTGCAATAACCTTTTCCTGTCCAGTACGCAGGTACGTATGTACAGCAGATACTTCTGTGGAGGTTTCATCAACCTGGCCGTCACCGTCAAAATCCCAACGTACTTCTTTAATAGGATTGGCATCTGTTTGCAAGTGACTAACGCTAAAACGAACAGGTTGATCCACAACCGGCTTGGCAGGCGAGGTGGAGAAAACAGCTGTAGGAATAGAGAGCGGATACACCACACGACGCTTGGATTTATCGGAAAGCGTCAGAATGGCACTAACCTGAAAAAGACCTTTCTTCTCGTACAGAGCAGACACCATGGGGTCCAGTGTTTCCTCGTTGATTTGCCCGTCACCATCAAAATCCCACTCATACTTTGCAATATTTAAACTACGCAACGCTAACATATCTTTTGCTTTCTCCAAACTGAGTGTCACGGTAACAGGTGCTATCATCTCATCCTTGGTACGGGGTTTGACAACTTCTATGAAAATTTTCGGCTCTTTTGAAATGGTCAGAGGCACCATAGCGCTCAGTACAAGACCAGGGAGCAGTATACCGGCAATCTTCGCTGCACTGAGAATACGGGATTTGGATGAAACGCCCTGTGCACCGAGTACACGTTTGACCAGCAATCCACCGAGCAAAAAAAGCATGACCCCAAAAATTGCAGCACTGACAGAACCGACAGAAATGAGTTCCTGGTACTTTCCCTGCGGATTTGGCAGCACAGAAAGAAGAAAAACACACCAGAGGACATAAGCAACATAGGGGGTGAGCAGGACCATCATCAGAACCAGCTTCATACTGCTGGCACTGGACTTTGGTTGTCCTTCAGGAGCTATGCCGTCTACGGAGTCTGGTGGGGTCATAGGGGGTTTAGTACAGGATACTCTCCTACTGTTCGGGAACTATAGTATCCGACATATCCTCGGAAACCGGTAACATACTATCGCTCTCCTCGGCAGCACGAGGTGCATTCAGGAATAAAAAGGGTGTAAATTCCTTTGCATCTGTAGGGAGCTCAATCGGCTCCACCCTATCATGATCAAAGAAATCCACAGAGAAACTCGCCGTGACATCATGCACCCTTGCCAGGGAAGCAGCAGAAAGATGCCACAACAGACGTTGCACAACATAGGTCTCCGCATCTATCCATATTTCTCCTTCTCCCTTCAAATCTCCAAGAGATGTACTCACTGCGTCTTCATCAAGCACTTCCCCTTTCTGCTCTGCACCTGCCTTCAGGTAGGCGAAGAGCTTCTCTCGGTCAAGAAGAATGTCATAGCGATACACCTGCCTGTCGTGGATGGTCGTGAGTCCACGATCCCGCACTACGCGCACAACCTGTGCCTGCGCATTCAGCAAACGCGGATCAGGAGTCATGGAAAGCGACGTAGACTGCTCCTTCTTGGAGGGTATGCGCCACCATGTACCAGTAAACTGATGTGCACGCTCAGCACTAAACAGCGGACTTGGTCCTTCCGAGACAAAAGAATTCAATCGTAAAAACACATCCTGCAGAGCACCGACAATGAGTTCTACATCTGCAGAAAGAATCTCGTCCCCCTGTTCGTGACCTGTGCGTATGCCAAGAATGGCATGAAAACTCAGTTGCTCTCCTGCATTCAGCAGAACACCATTGAGTGTGATCTTCCCTGTGGTTCTTGAAGCATCCACATTCTGGTACACAACATCTCCACTCAGTTCATATCGTGCAGACTGCAAAGCGATACTTGCATCTGCAGCCTTGCGTAAGACTTCCTCAGGCGGAGGAGAGGAAACCTGGTGCTTGGCAGAAGAACAGCCAGCAAAAGCGAGAAGAACCGTACAGGTGAGAACAAGACGCCTCATCAGGTAAACAAGGAAAAGTGGTTACAGTCTGCCACTTCTCGGGCCGAATGGAAAATGGGAAATGTGCAGCAGGGAGATTAGCGCAGGCTGGCCTTTTCTGATTCCACGTCGCTTGGCTCTTCTATGAGCAAATTGATGGTGTGACTGCGACTTGCCCGTACATCAGCCTTGAGCTCCAGGAGTCTGGTCTGGTTTTTTTGGAGCAGTAAAGGAGGATCCAAAATGAAACGTATGCTGTCACCGCTCAGTTTTTGTTCTACTCTACTTACCTGTCTGTTTCTACCAGCCTGTAAAAACAGGTTTTGCAGATCAGCATTCCGTGCGGATCCTCTATTGGTAAAAGTTATGCTGTGAATGAGATGGTCTTCCTTGCCATCTGCCTGCAACTGCAGGCGCTGCAGCGTTCTCTGTGTTCCGTAACGTACGGGCGTACGTACGGTCAGATAGGAGACAGCAATGTTCCCCCGCACAGGACCAACAGCTCTGGTAGGTACTGAAGAAGAACTTTTGCGTACCAGAGCGACATGGACTGTGCCGGCATCTATGTCTTCCGCACGTTCTACGGTCATGGAATGCTCACCTGCTATGGCAGCATCCGGAGAAAAATCTGCAGAAACGTCAATGAATGTTGTGCCACACGGGGGCACAACAACACCCCGGAACCGGAGAGTCGTGTACCCTTCACGTGAGAGGTGAGTCCCCTGCGTAAGACGCTGATTTCCCTCCAGGGCATACACAGAGAGGATATCCTCACTTGAGCCAAGACCTTTGCGACGCACACGTACTGAGCGAATTTCTGCATCACCGGAGCAGGAGGCGGTAAAACGCAGTGAAAGCATGGGAACGCGTTGCGCTCCGGGCTGAAGTGAACGAATGGGAGACTGCTCAAGTACAACGGTAAGCTGACCACGCGTTAGAGATTCTTCCGCCGTAGGAAGAACTGTGGAAGGCAGCAGGAATTGATAGAAGAAGTAGGAAAGCAGCGTAGGAGTAAGCATGAAACAAGTATACAGCATGCATTGGCATAATGGACCTGAGCCGTGTTTACTGTGTCTATAGCTTCAGCAATTCCCCCATCGGCCAGTATCATCATCCCCGCACGAAACGAACAGGGGCACATCGAGAGGATATTTGGAGAGATGCCACACTTCTGTCCGGATATGGAATTGATTTTTGTAGAAGGAAACTCAACCGATGCCACCTGGAAAGAACTCCGGAAATGCGCCAGGAGACACGAGAAATCATGGCCAAAACTCAAACTACTGCAACAGGAAGGCAAGGGGAAAGCCGATGCTGTCTGGAAGGGCATTGCCGCATCCAGTGGCCAGGTTATTTTCATTCTGGATGCTGACCTTACGGTGCCCCCTGAGTCCTTGGAGGAACTCTACAAACCCTTCTGTGACGGATCAGCAACCTTTACATACGGCTCACGGTACCTGCATCCTATGGAAAAAGGAGCCATGCGATTCTGGAATAATGCAGCTAACAGAGCATTTGCAGTCATCTGGCGTCCATTTTTTGCAGAGAAGATGACCGATGCACTCTGCGGTACCAAAGTGTTCTTACGAAAAGACTACAATGCAGTGCGTGCACTCTATCCGCACATTTTTGCCGCCGATTACTACGGAGATTTTGCCCTGTTGTTTATTGCTCCCGTCATGCGGTGCACTGCAAAAGAAATCGCCGTACACTACAGGGCAAGAAAGTACGGCACATCCAATATTCCCCGCTGGCAGGGTGGTATGAGGCTGCTACGCGTGTATGTCTTATGTCTGTGGGCTTTGGTTCGAATGCGGTAGCAGAAAACGATAGGGTACGTTCTTCCACTCCTTCGCATAGTCTATGCCAATGCGGGGAAGCTGTTGTATAGATGATGACGGCACAGCCGTACCGCGATCTTCTACCCACAGTCCCGAAGAAGGCTGAATCCGTTTTGCATTGAATGTTTCATCTATACCCCATGCCTTGGTCAACTTTCCGGGTCCATTCCATTGCCCTACGCTTCGAACAAGGACAGCAGCAGGGTACCCTTCGCTGTCCGTTACGGCATTCAGCATCTGATACATGCCATAGACGAGGTATACATACCAGTGGCCTGCAGGACCAAACATCGGCGCTGTACGCTGTGTGCGACCAAACCGCCCATGACATGCCTTATCTTCCGGCCCATCGTATGCTTCCACTTCGGTAATCATGCCTTCCCCACTCTCTGAAACGAGGTATTTCCCGAGAAGATCTTGCGCAACATGAAGAACGGGTCGGGCGAAGAAGTCCTGCGGCACGATCGTACTCTTTGTATGGAGCAGTCTATTCACTCAGCCATCCTAGCGCCTTTCGTACGCTGAGAAAGTTCTCTTTTGTACTTTCTTGAACAGGCATTGGGCGTGCGTACTGCTATGGAATTGTGGTATCGCACATTCAACTCATAGGCAATGTAGGAAAAACACGGTTTTCCATTGTGCCATCCGCCTGTGTAGGCGTATTTCTTACCTGAAGCCATTGCAATCAAATCCTCTTTTTCTTCCGGTGACCAGGCAACTTTTTTCACTACGCTGGGCTCAAGCTCTGCATTGCTTTGCTCAAAAGGATGACAGGCAAGACCCCCTCTCTTCACGGCAATCTGCCTGTTACGTTCGCGAATTTTCTCTACTTCATCTTTTGAAAATACCTTACGTGCAGCTCTTGCTACAGCCATTTGTGCCAGATTCGGACACTGGGTATATGTCTCAGGAAGCAACACACGGGCAATATCCTGAAATGTTTTACTCTGTTCAGAGAGAATACGTACGGTCTCCCCATGAAGAGTTTCGGCAAGACGGGATGCATGGGCAAAGAATGATACTGGACACTGACCGGCACCACTTTTTTCAGGAAATACCGTTTTTGCAACTGCCATTTTTTTCATTCATACAGTCTAAAATATATGAGAAAGATAGCACGTTTTTTCTCTTCTAAATGCGGAAAACAAACTGGCACTTGCATTATCGCCATAAAACCTACTCTGGTAGGATATGAAAACCCTCCTTTCTCAGTCTCTGATGAAGGTCTCATGTATAATGCGAAGCCGTATGAAAAACAGAAAGAACCCCCGGGATCCTGATCGCTATGAAGTAGCAATGACCAAAACTTGCGATATACTGCCCGCCACGGGGTGTAGCTCAGTTGGCTAGAGTACATGATTCGGGTTCATGAGGTCGTGGGTTCGAGTCCCACCACCCCGACCACTGGAAATATTCACACATAACCGGGAAAAGAGAGGAATACGAACGTGGTGGGCGAGAAGTTTATCCTGAGCGAGGAGTGCGCCAAAGGCGAACGACGAGTCGAAGGGAGTCCCACCACCCCGACCAAGTTGCATGCGAGACGAACATCAAATAATTTGACTTTCCACAAAAAAGCACTAACCTATGCGTAGCAATGATGTATCAGTCCATAATTAGCAGCATTATTATTCTTGCGCTCGGCGTGAGGAGGTAGCTGCTGATACGTTTTAAGCCACTTCACCCCGGGCACGTAGCCGGGGGTTTTTGTTTTATTTTGATTTTTTTGGACTATGAAACTGCTCGATACAACTCTCCGCGATGGCAACCAGGCAATACGGAAAGGTTTGGGGCAAAAACTAGACAGCCAGATTGATCTCTTTCGGCAGTATGCACTTGCAGCAAGTGAGTTCGGCATGCAGTACATAGAGGCGGGCATTCCTATTTCAGGCCCCAGAGCACAGCGCATAGTAGGTTCCATTGCTTTTGATCATAGGGAACGAGCCGAGACCTGTATTCTGGGTTTTGCACGGGCTAAACAGCAGGATATTGATCTCACAGCAAAAACAGTAGAACCTGCAGCACGAAAAGGGATCGCTCTTCTTACATCCGTAAGCGATTTGCAGCTCAAGAAATTTGGCATAGTCGCAGGAAAAGAGACACCGGGAAAGCGATCTGCCATGCTTGAACAATTCCGCAAATCTGTAGCATATGCAAGTGCACAGAACATAGACGAACTTCTCGTGTATCTCGAAGACTCCACACGTGCAGATATCCGGTATCTTATGGATCTGAGTGCGGCATTTATAGAAGCAGGAGCCACCATTATTTCCGTACCGGACACGGTTGGTCACATCAATGATCCCGAAGCCTATGCGGAGTTCCTCCAGGAACTCAAAGAAGGAACTCCCGGACATGAAACGGTGCAGTGGAGCGCGCATCTGCACAATGACCGTGGCATTGCAGTGGCAAACGCTCTTATTGCTGCAAAGCGAAAACTGATGGACATTGTGGAAGGCACCATAAACGGAGAGGGCGAACGTGCCGGAAACTTGGCACTGCTTACCTACCTGCTCTGCACGGAAGTCGAGGGCTATTCCAGCTATCCTGAGCATGCACGTATGGAAGGCATGACGCCGGAACGCCTTAAGAATGCTGAAAAAGTATCGGCATTGGGCAGTTGGGCACTCAATATAGAACGTTCACCCTACCAACCGGGTGTGGGCGAGTATGTACACCGTACGGCTGCAGGCATGCACCAGGACGGCATACTAAAGGAACCACGTATGTTTGCATCCTATGATCCCAATGTCATTGGCGTAGATATACGCACTCCGTTTGTCTTCAGTGACCAGTCAGGGCACAAAGGTCTGCGTGCCATACTGGAAGCAAAGGGGATCACTCTCTCCGATGAGAAACTCCGGAAAACCTATCTCGACGCTTACCAAATGTCTCTACTCCTGGGGGGCAGTGTTACAGATTCTCTTCTTGAAGCAACGGCCTGGGAAGCGCAACGTAACGGGAATCCTGCGGTACTGGAAGTAAAGTATGACGAGTTAAGTATTACATACGCCAAACGTGAAGATAGGCATATTGCTCCTTACGTAGAGATCATAGGCACATTACAGGTACATGGAAATGATCACCCGTTTAGCGGAAGAGGAGATGGACCCACTTCTGCTTTCGTTGAAGGCATTGGCCATGTTCTACGAGATGATTTCGGCATATACATTGATGTGCGAGAATGGATTGAAAAAGCAGTAACGCATGACACAATTGGTCGTGGCGAGGAGGAAGGTGATACTGAAGAAAAAGAAAAGTTAGGACGCGAAGCACCGGTATGGGGCATTGTACGTATGAATGTAGGTGATGAGCAGGTAGACGGATACGGTCACGATCCAAATGCAACATATGCGAGCTTTAAAGCCTGTCTTCAGGCACTCAATCGCTGGTGCACCACAAAGCAGGCATGCCTCACTTCTCCGTTAGATTCCGGAGATGCCACTACAGCGCTATAAGGCACATTTGCTCTTTTGAAAGCCATTGCATTATTATAAAAGGACATATTTCCTTATTTTTTGAACAAATTTTTTATACAATATGAATTTTTGAAAGATTATATGTCATAAAGAGCTCTGGAGCCCTAGTAGTAGACCTAAATAGGCTATAGTGACCAGGTATTTTCTTGAATACAAAAATGATCCAATTAGTACTGGACAATAAGACTGGGGTCCGTAAACTGCGTCCCTTCCTTTTCAGACGTACTATGGTATACGTGAAACAGTTCACACACCGCGTTTCATCCCCCGTCGTGCTCATGCACGCAACGCTCATCACCATCTTCATTCTGAGTATGATGCTGAGCCTCCCCACCCTCGGCTAAGAGGAAAGGGATAGGATGAAGTACCGGAAAGCCCACTCACTACTCAATCTCCCACAACCTCCGTCTTGTGAGTGAACAGCGCCTCTCTCCATACTGTGTAGTAAGAGGCTGGGAAATTCCTGAACCTAAAATTAGCGTACTAACTGCACGCTAAGTCATGATTTTTATAAACCTCTTGATCATACTTCGACCATGGAGTATGTTCACACTGTGAACGGTGCTTACGTCCTCAACTGCTCCCCCTGTTCCTCCTGGTGTTCCGGGTAGGGGCGCACCTGTTACAGCATCGCTGAAGAATTCATTCCAAAGACGCCCCTGTATACAGAGGCATTTTTTGTATATCCATTCATTCTTCTACTCCTATGCGTACACCAGAGATTCTTCTACCGCACCAGAAACCTTCCGTGGTACAAATGACAATTTTCCATGATTACAATGCATTCTTCTATTGGGCATATGCGCAAATTTTGTTTTCCGATGGTTCAATACGGGAAGAGATTGTGCTACCCCGCACTCCGCTGGCACCCCTCACCGAAGATGAAAGACTGCAGATAGTTGAGCAATGCTGCAAGTCTGTTAGCGCTTCGTTACCTTCAGCAGACCCTCTGCTACCACGTCGCCCGGAGCAGGATCTCCGTCATCCTTCTCCCACGTTACACGAACCTGTAGATACGAACGCAGATCTTGCACTTGCCTGAACTGTACGGCATGACGTGCATCACCAAAATGGCTCTGAAGGTGCCCAAGGCTCACCCAGCTCTCTCCATCCACAAGCCAACCCTCGTAAAAAAAGCCGTTCTCCGGACGTTCTATGTTGACCTTGAGATTTTGCAGGTACGAGCCATCCTCAAAGTAGTGTGCCTGCGCAACACCATTTGCAGGCAAATCTCCTGAATTTGCCACAGCTCCTATGGCAAACCAGACTTCCGCACCGTGCTGCTCATCTACCACCTTGTCCGCCTTGGGCATGGCAACTTCTACCTTTTCAGTCCAGTTATCCGGATTGGTGCCTACTGCAGAGTCTTTAGGAAGACTGTTGCAGGAAACCAGAGAAATGAGGCCAATGCAGAGAAGAAGTAAAAAACGCATGTGTACCAACTGTAAAAGAAACCAAACGGAAGCGCAAAAATCCTTACCATAAAAAGCCCGGCGGCCTCGCTGCGGTTCGCTCGCGCTCTACAGTGGCATTATGGTCTGCCCGTGCAGCCAGGACTTCATACAACGGTGCATTTTCCGGGAACAGTTGCGCAAATCGCTCGGCAATTTGCACAAAGGCCTCAACATTTGGAGAAAGCGCTATAAAGTGGGTGTTCAGTACTATGGCATTTCCAAAACGCCGCAGAATGTTTTCAAATTCCGGCTGACGAACATGTAACTCCTCGTAGTTATTTTGAATCAGCATGGTACGCAGCAGGCCAAGAGTAATACCTACATCATTAAAACGCCCTTGATCGTAGGCCTGTCTGTACGCGTCGTAAGCGTCATCATAGTTTCCTCTTGCAAACTCTATATCTCCCAACAATTTCCATGCACGAGCATCCTGTCTGTTTTGCACAAAATAGTCCTGTACTGCAGAGGCTGCTTCTGCATTTTTGTTTTCTTTCAGGAGCAGTGTCGCACGGCTCAGATGCAGGTCACGACTGAACCACTCCCCTTTGGAACGCTCGTACCACTGTAGCGCTGTTTGGGTCTCTCCTGCCGCCTCGGCATGCCGGCCAAGAGAGGAAAGAACAAGATATCCACCCTCTAGAACCGCAGTAATGAGGAGTAGGATCACCAGAGTGCATTCAACCGCTCTTGCTAAACGATACTCGACCATTTTTCCCTGAAACGCTATGCGACCTGCCAACAGTCCAAGAAAAAGCCAAAAAACAAGAGCAATACCTACAAACTGAAGATTGTAGTCCATGAGGTTATGTGCAAGTGCCCCTGTGAGTGCAACAAGAAACACCAATTCAAGCGAGGAATGTTCTGTCCTCACTCTCCTACGACTCAAAAGTTCAGTCTTTACAGCGCGTAGGAGAATTGAACCGACAATGATTGCGAACAGAAGCATGGCAGGAATTCCACGCTCAGCAGCAAGCTTCAAAAAGACATTGTGCGGATGATCCGATGTAGCCAGTACTTCCGTTTGCATGCGCGGTTGCACAAAACGGAAACTGTAAGGGCCCCACCCGAAAAACGGATGTTGCTCTGTAAGGTGCGCTGCCTGTGCCCAGAACTGGACGCGTTCCGTAATGGAAGAAGCGCCTTCTGCAGAGGTAAGCGTCACTTTCTGCGTAACCGACTGCAGTGAAAAAAGATCGTTCCGTAAACTATTTGCCGCACCAAAGACTAAAGATGCTATTACTCCTATAACCACAACAAGCAATGTAATTTTTTTGCGGGGGAACTGGTCCCGGGCAGAGAGATAGTACAGCAAAAACCAGAGGAAGAGCTGCGCACAGAATACAATAGTGCCTCCACGGGAGTAACTCAGGAAAAGGCACCCCACCACCAAACCAACCGGAAAAGAGCGACACAGAACCTCCACCAGCGTCAGCGTGTTCAACTGACGAAAAACCCACGACCGGAAACACCAGTAATACACGATGGGCCAGGTAAGCAGAAGATACTCTGCCCAGGCATTCGGCCAGTAGTCTGTGTGAAAGCGGTGGTCAAAAATTGTTCCTACAAAACGGTCCACGGGCTGAAAGATGTACACAAGCAAACCAATGCCACATGCCGTAAGTGTAACCGCCCCCACCAGACGAATCAGCTGATCCGTTATCTGGTTGCGTTCCCGCAGATCAAAACGCAGAACCCAGAGGAACAGCAATCCCAGTGCTGCAGTACGCAGCACTTCATCCAGTCCGTAATTTTGTGTGGTCGTATGCAGATAACTTGCAATAGTCCAGAGGATAAAAAGAATAACACTGGACCACAGAAGCATTGGAACATCCTGACGTGCCGTTCGTACCTTTGGATGAGCAAAAAGCGTTATGCAGGCCGCAGTGCCAAGTAAGAGCCACGTCGACTCCAGGCTCTTCCCCCCCTTCCAAAGCACGGTAAAAGCCAGAAGCCCGTACACCAAAGAACGAGCAAGAGACTGTGGATCTATGCGACGCAGGAATTGCATCATGGATAGAAGGATACCAAATTTTTGTGTATATCTCACCCCCAATTCTTTCAGGGGAGAATGGCCGGAGTAGTCCTCTGCAGGCGGGCAACGACCATGAGCGAGTCCCGCGTATGCGGGACGAGTTGATTTGAAATCGTGGTTTACCATGAGCGAGTCCGCCGGAGGCGGACGAGTCGATTAAAATCGTGGTTTACCATGAGCGAGTCCGCCGGAGGCGGACGAGTCGATTTAAAATCGTGGTTTACCATGAGCGAGTCCGCCGGAGGCGGACGAGTCGATTTAAAATCGTGGTTTACCATGAGCGAGTCC